>Ga0156005_123_pt1 | contig 36356 bp, 39 predicted proteins | sample RifCSPlowO2_02_FD_107659 | JGI IMG/M metagenome (GOLD analysis project Ga0156005, IMG submission 107659) | Candidatus Roizmanbacteria bacterium RIFCSPLOWO2_02_FULL_40_13
AGATAATCTGTCTTTACATATGTTGATTCATTGAGTCTTTCGTATATTGAAAAATAGTCCTGAATATCTATCCACCTGTCGAAAAGCTTGTCATACTGGGGCAGGTCAAAAAGATAATCGAGTTCGTAGTCGCCTAGTTTGGGATCTAGTTTGTAGGCCATATCCGAAATCGTACCGTGAAGTCCTGTTTCCAAACAGTCATTAAAAAATTCATTATCATAATCGTTGTCTCCATTAATGTCTGATTCCAAAGTGCCTCTTTTTGCAGAGTCTATAAGACGATCAAAGATCTCTTTGTGCTGGGGTTTCACTTTATCCCGCAATCTATTGAGTAATCCGGGAAATGTATTGAAAGCGGTTTCAGTGGCGTCATGTGCAGTATTACGGACCGCTGTACAAGCCTCTGACAGCTGTTGTAGTTCGACGGGTGAAATCTCTGCATCCGTGGCGAATGCACTCCTGGTGAGTGCATGTACGTTTTCGTGAACAAGCGTTGCCCTCAACTGACTCACGCTTGTTGAATCGTCTTGAGGAAGAACCATGTGTATCTCGCGAATATTTCCTACGTAGTAGGGACCATGGTCTTTTTCATCGATGATAAATCTGACGCTCGCCAAGTCACCGTTTGCAAATGCTGCAAGGAGCAGAGGCTCAACATCGGCAACGATCTCTTTTATTTGATCCTTGGCTTTTCCACCTATATTGCTCCCTTCCTCAAATGTTAGAGTTAATGTCCCGTCGGAAGCAGAAATCTCTGCAAACTGCGCGAGTACTTTTGGATTGTCCTCACCGGGTTCCAATTTGCGAAGTAGATTGTGAATTTCTTTTGAACCCTCAACGCCGCTCAGATCGATCGACTCACCCGGATTAGTGAGACGATCTATTTCGACTGGCTTTGTTGGGTCAATCCGGATAGCGTTATACTCCTGTACCCATTTTGCTATTTGAGCATCTATGTCATCAATAACTCGTTTAGACTCTTGCTCTAATTCGTTGGAGATATCATAGGCTTCAAGATTGTACTGAGAGTATTTGAGAGATTCTTCAGTCTTTCTCCTCCATGCTTCCAGTTCGCCCTTATCAACAAAATCTCTCAGTCTACTCCACGGAATTGAGCCGTAGTCCGCATATCCGGTTTTAATTCTATCCTCTATTGCATCCAGCGCGACTTTTCTAATTGCCGGGTCAGAAATTGAAAGCGCTTGTTGTTGAGCTTTTTGCAAATCTTCATCATATGGATTTAAATTTCTTTCGACTATCGCCGCTGTTATGAGAGTTTCGATTCGTGCTTTGGCAGCAGGATCTTGGATTAAGTCAAGTAGTTTTAGGGCTCCTTCCTGATCATTTCCGAACTCGATTTTCCCGAGTGCTTGATCTTCTATAAAGATATCTACCGATTTTTTTGCCTGTCCTTGAATCAGGGGATCCTGAATATCTTCAATCTTTGTAAGAGCGTCTTTCGGCTCCAGTTGTGAAATATTTAGTTCGGATACGACCTCTGAAACAAGATAAAGATCGACAGATCTCGCAACTCTTTCTTTTAATACAGAATCTGGAATTTTTTCAAGTTGTTTTCGTACTTCTTGCGGCTCGATTGACCCTACATTGAGATCTTTTAGCGCTTCGTCCAGTGTAGTCAGGCGAACTGCAGTCTTTAAGTCTTCGCGCCACGGCAGGTCCTTATCGATATCATCTACGTGTTTCTTTATCTCCTCTAAGTCGCCGTAATATATGTCATCTAATACCAAAGATGTTGTGGCCATATCTTCGGATAATTCCTCCGACGTAGGTCTTTGGGGACCGGTAGCTGCTGCAACTTCTGGTGAAAGAATTCCTGCTGGAACCACGGTCGAGGCGGCGATAACTACGGGTGCAATTGCTCTATGGATTCTGGATCTTCGTCTGTGGGAATGTGTGGGTAATGGGTTATCATCTCCATTTGCAAGGGAAGACAACTTGTCTAAAGTTGGTTGAAGAGCTCTTCGAGAACTTAGGTGCTCCCGGATCTTATGGTGTATGGTGGTAAAATTTCTTCTTCTTGGAGCAAGCTCTGCAGGGCTTTCAGCCATACTATGAATATAGTGAAGAAGTCAGATGTAGTCAACTAATTACAATGATTTATTTTTGAAGTGAGGAGCTGGGCTATACGAAGACCTTCTACTGCCGTTGGCGCTAATTCTCTTCCGCTCATAGAACTGGATTGAAGGAGAATGTCATATACTAATTATCTTGTCAACCAAAATAATAAGCTAACTTTAGGCAGACTCGCGTAATCTTTGAACATCTCGCCAACCTATATCAGTGCGGAAGTGAAGATTGTTTCCTTCTATAGAGACCAGGGACATAGCCTCATAGGCTCTTGCTCGAGCCTCAATCACGTCTTTTCCTTCTCCTACGATACCGAAAAGCCGACCACCCTTTGCGTAATGTTTTCCTGTCTCTTCGTCTACAGCAACACCATAAGGATAAAGTCGCACTCCTCCTCCCATTTCAGCTACTTCATCTAGTCCATGAATCTCTTTATTTTTAACGTCATCATAATTGTCCGGATATCCTCTTGAGGCTCCAATAACAATCACGCGCACAACATCATCTGTCGCAATATTGAGGCGGGAAATGTCTCCGTCAGCTACCGCCATCCCCATCTCAAACAGATCAATTTGTAATCGAGGAACAACTACCTCAGCCTCAGGCGCACCCCATCTTGCGTTCCACTCTACAATTTTTCCTCTCCTTCTTCCTCGTTCCCTTACAGCCATTCCACCTAGGTAAAGCATTCCTTTGTATTCGATACCGTCTTTAGCAAAACCGTGTTGTACGGGCTGCCAAATTTCTCGGTCATTTGACTGAGCCAATTCCGCGTCCATCATAAGTGGTGGTGATACGCAACCCATCCCACCGGTTTGATTGCCCATATCAAAAGTGCTAACCAGTTTGTGATCCTGTGCAGATCCCACTATCTTGTACATTTTCCCATCAAATACTGCGAATTCGGAAAATTCTTCTCCGGGCTCACCATCATCACCTGTTATCCAGCTTTCAATAAGGAATCTTTTACCTGCTTCTCCGAAGTCTTTCATTTCGCGCACTCGTTCTATCGCTATTCCTCTATTTTGTCCTGGAAGAGCGCCCTTGCCTAGCGCCCCCCCATCAGCCTTTACAAACCACGATTTTTCTTCGGGTTGAGAGTTTAGGAATTTAACAGCGTCGTCTTCATCGTCAAAGATATAGAATTCGTCGGGTTGCGGTAAACCCCATTTCCTACCCTTCTCTCGACCGAAAGATTTTTTATACTCCATTTGCCCTGCCTCGCTTGTAGGACCCATTACCTTTGCTCTTCCATCTTCCAAAACTCCATCTGTAATCCCAACTTCCACTGCACCATCCTCAGCTACATCCACAAGATCGACTCCTTCTTCCCGTACGATATCAACGATTTCTTTTCTACTTTTGGTCGTGAGCCCAGGATATGTCTTAACTTCTTTTCCGTGAGTGTTTACGTGTTCCATGAGGTCGTTTCCGGGAACGACGAGAACTCTGTCTACGTGAGGGCTTTTGGCATAATGATCAGCGAGTACGGCACCCCTACCAGAGCCGTCAACCACCATTACTGTGTTTCCGCCTCGTTCTACTGCCATGAATGTGAAGAATAATACTTGCCTCTTTTTATTTTTGCAAGCGAAGTTATTGAAGTAGGTGTGGAGCGTAGAGTTCTATATTCTGTACAATAGCCGACCGAATAAATGTCATATTTTTTCTTTCTTCTAAGAAATCTCTTGCTTGCTCTACAAATCTTTTGATCACGTCTGCAACCGAAAAGTCAGGAAGAGGAATTAAACAGGTCCTGTTGCAGATCCTGCTTTTTTGTCTCTCCATGAGGGATCGTCGGCTTGTCTTTCAGAATAACCTTTAGCGTCATTATAATTCAAGCTCCTCCATTCCTTCCCAGATGTATCTATAAACGCATTTGTTCCCGGTCGTCTTGGCGCGCTTCCTCCATTTGCTTCATTCCTGGATTGCTCGATTTGATCCCATCTTTGATCTTTTGCCAAACCTTGCAGGATCTCGAGGATTTCTTTTGGATCTTTTGCATATAAAACGATCCGTGGATGTTCAGGTTTCAAATTATCATAACCACCAATGTCTTGCAACATCGCCTCTTCGCTCGTTGCCCGGGCAATCATCTCCCTTATTTCTGAACTTAAAAGCCATTTAAACATTGTGGTTTTTCCGGTTTGCAGCCTATCGTGTGCTATTTTTGCAAGCGCATCCAGAGCCTGTGGGAAATCCTGAGGTTCTGCCATAAGATATCCTCTATAAAGATCTGCGTCATGCTCTCCAAGGTCTTCACCATATCTAACCTGCTGCCAATATGCGTTTCCCTTAACGTCAACGAGGGCTTCTTGCGATAAATCTTGCTCCTTTGCCTTAGTAAACTTATCTCTTAGCTTGATTGTTTGTTCCTGTAAATCATCCTCGGGCGACCTTTGCAGATCTCTAAATTCATCAATGCTTATCTTTTTTTTCAATGTCCTACCTTCTGCATCCGTTTTAACCACTTTCACTTTTCCATCTTCGGCGCTAATTAGAGTCCAATCATCTTCAACTTCGCCACTTGTTCGTCTTATTGTTATCTTGTCACCTACCTTATACCCTTCTAAGCCTTCTGCCAGATCTTTGAGCTGGACTCTTGGATCTCCGGAGGGATGAAGTGTAATTTTAATATCATCGTCTTCCCTTGTTAAATCAATTCGTTTTTCTTTTGGAGGAGGAGTAGGTTTTTTTTCACGACGCAATATCTTAGGTAGTTCTTTAAGAAGATTCATTAATTATAAGAATGGAATAGAAATCTCTATTTGTCAATAGACTGCCGTAATGGTCTCTGGCTAATCTTTCTGTGGGAATCGTCAGTCCACAATCCTGCCTTTTGAACTGAACCTAATGCTTCCTTCTCCACGATGCAATAGAGTGATTTCAGAAAGAGACAACTTAGGAAGAATCATTCGTTCGGAAGCCCCGACACGTTAGAAAATCGGCTCCCAGGGATAAATGATGTTAGAACTTTTTATTAAGAACTACCTCAAAAGGATTACTCCTAATGTTACCAAAACAGCAGCTATAAATTTACGTCCCAAATAATCTTTTTCTTTTAAAAATATTGCAGCTAGTATTACCGTGACTACAACTGAAGCCTGTCGTATCGTCCCTACTTGAGAACTACTTCCTCCATTCGCTAAAGCAAGCATATAGGCTAACCCCTGAACTGTAGCAAAAATCCCAATTGGCAACATCCTTTTTAGAAAGCTTGCTTCAATTAATTGTTTCCATTGTTTAAATACTTTTGGATAAAAAAATAGAAGTATCAAAAAAATTAAAAAATTTACCGTCACATTATATGAAATTGGATCAGTGCTTTTTACATTAAATCCATCTACGACTATTGCCAATCCAGAAAATACAGCTGTTGCAAATGCATACTCTACTCCTTTGCTAAATTTAATCCCTTTTTTGAGTCTAGATACTAGAAAGATTGAAACTATGATAAAAACTGCTCCTAGTATTTTTTGGATATTAAAGACTTCATGTAAGAAAACAGTTGCAGCTAAGATAGTAACAATTACTCTTGAAGAAGATATTATCATGATTTCTGATGCCTCAATTAACTGTATCGCTTTAAAAAAGAACAAGCTTCCTCCTGCCCATAAAATTGCGGCTACAATCCAGTATGGAAACTTCTCAGAAAGTGTTGGAATCTGAGAACCAAGACCGATAGCAATGAGAAGATTTAAAATTGCAATAATTAATTGGAAAACTATGGCGTAGGAATAAGGATTGCTTCTATCACCCTTCATTAAAACTCTTTGAAGAATTACAGCAAAAGAAACACCAAAAACGCTTACGAGTGTTAACAGTAACCAATTCATAGTTTAAGTATAGTGAGCGGTGCTAGAACTATCTATCTTCTTCAAGTATTTCATTAATAACATGTCGGGCGTTAGAAGCGAGTTCCTTATTCGTATCCTTGTAGTATGGGAGTTGGATGAGAGCAATAGACAAAGCCCATCCGCGCCCACGTGCCCAGGTCTCCTTGTCATACTGGAGTTCCCTACGAAAAGTTTCTCGTGTTTCTGCAGATAAAAGATTCCATGCTGCAATCGAATCTACCGCAGGATCTCCAACGCCCAATCCTCCAAAATCAAGAATGGCACTGAGCTTACCATTAACGAGCAATATGTTCCCCGGTGAGAGATCGCCGTGAATCCAGACTGGTTTGCCGGAATACTTCGGAACTTTTAAAGCTTTCTCCCATATGTCGATTACTGCATCTGTATCAACTAGTCCATGTGATTCTTTAAGTGCCACGCGCATCTGATCATCTTGTACTTCCAATGGGGCTCCTCGTCGTGCAAGTGGTCCGTCTTTTAAATTTATTTGGTGCAATATATTAATAAATTTTGCTACGTCCTTTGCGAGCGAACTAGGATCGTTTAGATGGTCGACAATCGGGTTTTCTCCTTTAAGCCACTTATAGATAGACCATGGATAAGGAAACTCTTTAGTCGGTTTCCCCTTTCCGAGTGGTATTGGGATGGCAATCGGAAATAACGGAGCAAGTTTTGGTAACCACTTCTGCTCTTTATCTATGGGTTTTGTTGCTCCCGGGCGTCGAGGTAAGCGCACAATCATCTCATCTCCCAGTCGGTATAGTGCGTTTTCTGTTCCACTAGAGGGAACTCTCCTGATTGGAAGATTTGTCCACTTCGGAAACTGTTCTTCCAATAAATGTTGGACGAGATTTTCATCGCTAAGTATTTCGTCTCTGTGCATTTTATCGTTTTGTTTCATCTGAAAATTATATCAAGTAGTCCTCTTCCTAATTTTTTTAGAGTCTATATTCTTTATCAATTCCTATATTTTTTAAGAAATACCTATCGTGTGAGGCAACGATGATGGCTCCTTGATATTCTCTTAGAGCCCTCTCGATTTGTTCTCTTGTGTCAATCTCCAGATGATTTGTCGGCTCGTCAAGAATTAAAAGATCATTGTCTTCCATAAGTAGTTTAATAAACTCCAGTTTTGTTCTTTGCCCACGGGAAAGCTCGTTCACTTTTCTCCTTAGGTCTTCAGGATTAATCTTCATGTACGCTCCGTAGCGAAAAGCTTCTGTCGTAGACGCTCCAAGCTTTTGTAAATAACTCAGCACTGTTTCGTCTGAGACGCTCTCGTTTAACTCTTGTGAAAAATATCCAACATTAATAGTGGCTCCGAGCTCGACCTTTCCAGAGTCTGGGACAATGTTTCCTGTCATGATTTTTAACAACGTACTCTTCCCGGAACCATTCTTTCCGGATACCCAAAGATGTTCTTTTCCTTGAACCGTAAATGACACATCTGTAAAGACTTGAAAGCTGTCATACTTCTTAGTAATCTTTTTTGCCTCAATCATAAACTTTGTACTGCGAGCCTCGCCTTTGAAAGAAAAAGGATATATGACTCTTTCCTCAGGTTTTTCTAGTTCTATTGTTTTCGACAGACGTGTTTCTAAAGCTTTTTGCGATGCTACGGTCTTCTTAAGCGCTTTTGCCTGCAAAAAGTCTCGTCCCATCTTGTCACCATCTTTAGGCTTTCTCTTCTTGGTTAGATCACGAGCCTTATCTTGCTTATTCTTTATAGCGTTCTTAAACTTTGAAATCTCTTTTCTATTATTCTGGAACTGTTTCAGGGCGTTTTCTCGCGCGACCTCTTTTTGCGCTTTAAAAAAGGAGTAATTTCCTCCAAAGCGTGATAGCTCTCCCTTTTCTACCTCCACAATGCTGTCGACAGAATTATCTAAAAATGTTCTGTCGTGCGAAGTCAATAAAATCCCTCCCTTAAATCTTTTAATAAATGATTCTAACCATAAGAGGCCTTCCAAATCGAGATTGTTTGTAGGCTCATCAAGTAGTAAGATGGTCGGGTCCTTTAGTAATATTGAAGCAAGATGTAGCTTGGTTCTTTCCCCGCCACTTAAAGAACGGGCTAGTCGCTGCTTTGATATATGACCTAATCCAACCTCTTCCAAGACAACGTCTAGTCTATATTCCTCCTCAAGAGCAAGTCCACCTTTTTTTAAATATTCTTGTATTGTTTCGTTTTGAAATTCGAAATGTTGCGGAAGATACCCGATAATTTCATTGACCGATTCTATAGTACCGCTATCAATCTCCATCTCTCTATTAATGATTCTTAATAGTGTAGTTTTTCCTGCCCCATTTCGGCCCACAAGACCAACTACCTCTGTATTTTCAATACTGAGGTTAATATTGCGCAGAATTTTTTTGTCCTGGAATGTCTTAGAGACATTTTTTATTATCAACATAGGCGTAAAAAAAACCAGCCTTCTCTGGCTGGTTATAAATTGTAGACACGAAAATAACTAACAAATAACCCGCCGAGGGGCTTAAAAATTGTTAGTTAATCTTCATTAAGGTTATTATATCAAATAAACCAGTTAAATTGCTATAATTTGTCCTTATGGCTAATTTGAGTGTGGGAATCGTCAGCCCACAATCCTGCCTTTTGAACTGAGCATAATACTCCCTCCTCCGAGGTATGCTAGAGTCATTTTAGAAAGAGATTCGTTGGGTAAAATAGTTTCTTCAAAGCCTATTGATCAGGTTGATCAATAGCCCTTTCAATCTCTTCTCGTTCATAGTGAACTCTGAAGAAATGGTGTAATTCCATCATGGCGGTAGTCATAGCATTGAATTCTTCGCCGGGGTTTTCCTCACGAAATTCCCTCACAATTTTTGCGAGAGCAGGTTCATCTCGGACAAACGACCTGAGCCGTTCTTCTACTCGAGTTTTTTCCGCTTCATTAAAAAAGTCAATTGAGGATTCACTTACAGTCGATAGGTCTCCTTTATCAAAAATATTAATAACTTCTTGCACAGTCAGCCCTTCTTTTTTTGCTATTTCAGCGAATGTAAACATCGTATCATCACTCACAGCTCTGTCACGATCAAACACCTGAGCATCAACTTCGGTTATTACTGGAATTTGAGTATTTTTGCGTCGTGCTTCCTCTCTGAGTGCGCGATAAAATAGAACCTCGCCTATTTGGTATGTCATAACATGTACATCTCCAAAGGTCTGTTGGAGTCTTAGCATATCAACTGCCATGAAGCCTGAGATTATTGGATTTTCTTTTTTTATCAGTGCCCTTTCTTTATCTAACTTATCGTTTAGATCACCACCCGTCAAAATATCTTGAAACGCAAATTCTACTGCCTCTTCACTGAGTGGAATGAGAGTTGGATTAGGTTGTTGTGGTTCTTTTCTAGGATTCTCAGTAGCCATAGGGTTAATTATACTATCGTAACAGGCTAAACTCAATTTATAAGATAACTGTTATAATAATCTATGGCTAATTTGAGTGTGGGAATTGTGGGACTTCCGAATGTTGGGAAATCTACATTGTTTAACGCTCTTCTTAAGAAACAGGTTGCACTTGAGGCAAACTATCCGTTTGCGACGATTGAACCAAACGTCGGAGTTATTGAAGTACCTGATGCACGGCTTCCGGTCCTCGCAGAGATTGTAAAAACCCAGAAAATCGTACCGGCGATCGTTGAGTTCTATGATATTGCAGGACTGGTAAAAGGCGCTTCAAAAGGAGAAGGCCTCGGCAATAAATTCCTCTCTCATATCCGTGAGGTTGCGGCGATAATTCATGTTGTCCGGCTTTTTGAGGATAAAAATGTATCACATATTTCCGACCAGATTAATCCTGCGCAAGACCTGCAGATTATTGAAGAGGAACTTATGTTTGCGGATCTGGGGACCTTAGACAAGCAAAAAGAACCTCGCAACAATGCCTCCAAAGAAGAAACTGCCATGTATCAGCTGGTCCAAAGAGTTAAGACTAGACTCAACGAAGGTGTTCCCGTCCGCAATCAAGGACTGTCATCTGAGGATTTAGTGATGATCAGACAACTCAATCTTTTGACCATAAAACCTGTTATCTATTGCGTAAACTGCTCGCTTGAACAGATTGAGAACGCGGAGGAAACAGAACGACAGGTCCGCGTCATTCTGGGGAGTTTAAACGACACCAGAATCGATTCTGGACAAGCCAGAATGACTGAAAATTTCATGCTTTTTAATCCTCTTGTGGAAACGACCTTAGATGTCATGATCAAGAAGGCATATGAAACCCTAAATCTTATTTCATTTCTCACCGGAGGCGAAAAAGAAGTACGGGCTTGGACTATCACAAAAGGCACTCTCGCTCCCCAAGCTGCAGGAGTTATTCATACTGATTTTGAGAAGAAATTTATAAAAGCAGACATCGTTACCTACGAAGACTTCAAACAAGCTCCGGGTTGGTTGAAAGCGCGAGAGTCAGGACTGGTGCAGATAGTTGGAAAAGATTATGAAATGAGAGAAGGCGATATCGTCGAATTCAAAATAGGTGCGTAAGAAGGCGACCTGCCCGCAATGCTAGCGCAAGCGTTGCAGGGGGGCATAGTTGAATTCAAGATCGGCTCCTAAGCCGCAAGTATTCGATGTAGATTCTCCAGAAGCGGATTGAGGACATGAACGCAAATACAAACCCCTGCCATCCATCTAAAAATCCCTTATGTCTTCCGTAAGCAGAAAAAAACCATCCGATTGGTTTGAAAAAAATATACGATAAAAAATCAGGTTTTTCTTTATTTTCTTTAAGAAGCTTCGCATCCAGTGTCGTATACCGTTTCCACCGCTTGAGATATCGGTCAAAGGAAGGATCCGCATAATGAAGAAGGTCGTTTTTTAAATATCCTGTTGCTCCGTCAACCTCCACATTTTCATGAACTGATTTGCAGGGAAAATGAGCTACTCCTTTCTTGTATAGACGAACGGTATAGTCCGGATATACTCCTCCTTTGGTAAGAAACCTGCCTAAAAAATAGTTTTTACGTGGTATCCAGTACGCGACCGTTTTTCTGTCTCCTCCTCCGCTTATGACATCTAGTATTTCCCCTTTCAACTCCGGCGTCACTTCTTCATCTGCATCAAGTTGAAGGATCCATTCACCCGTTGCTTTTGAAATCGCCCGTTGCTTGTTGATATGAAACATCGGCGGATTGTTTTCCACGAATACTTTTACCTTATCACCGTATGATTTTGCCTTTTCGACAGTCCGGTCGGTAGAAGATCCGTCAACGACAATCACCTCGTCCACAAAGTCATAGGAAGAATCAAGAGGATAGTGAATGAAACTTTCCTCGTTGTAAGTAGCAATACACAATGAAAGTTTCATATAAAGAATTTAGCATTAAGCATTTGACATATAGGTCCTAAATACTGAATGCTAACTACTAAATGCTATTATATAATATCCCTCATGGCAAAAGCCGGCATACAAATCATTGCAACGCTCGCATTTTTAGGACATACAGCCCTTGTTGTGCTGTTTGTCCTTTTTCTCGCCCAGACTTTTTTCAAAAACAAACTTCTAAAAAAACTCCGCTCACATCTCGCACCAAAAAGCTACTATCTGGTTTTTTTTCTCTCTTTCATTGCGACCTTGTCTAGTCTTTTTTTATCAGAGGTCATGAAATTTCCACCCTGTGTCCTGTGCTGGTACCAGAGAATCGCTATGTATCCTCAACCCATTCTTTTATATCTGGCAGTGGTCAGAAATGAGAGAGTTTTGACTCCGTACCTTGTTGTTTTAAATGCTCTAGGAGCTTGCATAGCTCTGTATCACTACTCTCTCCACCTCTTTCCAAATGTCCTTCCGGCAGGATGTGATCCTTCAATCGTGGGGGTCTCCTGTATTAAAGGCTACAGTTTTTACTACGGCTTTATGACCTTCCCTTATATGGCATTTGTTGTGTTTGCGCTCAATATCATTCTCCTCTCATTCTCAGTAAAGAAAGGAAAATAATCATATGCTAAAAATTCTGACCGCACCCCATCCTGTTTTGACAACTCCGGCAACGCCGATTGAGAAGATTGATCGGAAAATAAAAAGATTAGTAGTCGATATGGAAGAGGCTCTGGTAAATCACCGCGATCCGCAGGGAGTAGGTCTTGCAGCCCCTCAGGTGGGAGTAAGCCTTGCTCTTTTTATAATAAAACCCAACCCTTCAGTAGAAACCAAGGTATTTATTAATCCAAAAGTAAGAAGTATTACAGGCGATCCTCAGAAAAAAACAAAAAAGAATGTAAAGGCACCGGATGAGGAAAAGATGGAAGGGTGTCTTTCGGTTCCACGGATCTGGGCAGCATTAAAAAGACCTCGGAAAGCGCAGGTCGAATATCAGGATCTTGCGGGAGAGAAAAAAATCGAGTGGTTTTCAGGACTAGAGGCGGTTATTGTCCAGCATGAAGTGGATCATCTGCAGGGAATTCTGTTTACTCAAAAATGTCTCGAGCAAAAGGTACCGTTGTACGAAGAGCATGGGGACAAGCTGGAAAGAGTTAAAGCGTAGCTATAGGCTGCTCCTTCTGAGCGGCTTCTTGCCGTACTTTAAGATTTTGAAGAGTAACCAGTGTCAGGAATGGTCTTGCTCCGTCTCTTATATCTTTCTTCACTCTTTTTATGCATTTTGAGCAGACCTTCACGGTTAGTTTTTTACCGTTTTCAAGGATCTGAACCTTCTGAAGATTTGGCCGGAATAAACGCTGGGTTTTTGGCGCTCTTTTTTTCCATCGGCCTCCCGCTACACCCCGGTGATGGGTGTGTGATCGTCCCAAAAGAATTCCTTTTCCACAGTGATAACAGACTGACATGATAATATAATTTAGACTTTTAACAGAAGTGCTTTTATGATACCATAAACTAGCCTTAAGATCAATCTTAATCGGTTTTCAACAGTCATATGCTATCGCTTTTAAGCACCAATCCACTGCTTTTTTTGATCTATATCGCGGCTCTTTTAATTGCTGTTGCCATACATGAATTTTCTCATGCATATGTCGCGGATCAACTTGGTGATCCTACTCCGCGCGTGCAGGGACGGGTAACTCTTAACCCACTTGTTCACATAGACCTTACCGGAATTCTCTTTCTCCTGTTCTTTGGTTTTGGTTGGGGTAAGCCTGTCATGTTTGACCCGTACAATCTCCGAAATCCACGGCGGGATGCTGCGATCATTTCCCTTGCAGGACCATTTTCCAACTTTGTTCTTGCCGGAGCTTTATCTCTCGTCCTCCGTCTAATTCTTTCTTCAGGAGCATCAGAACAGTCTCTTTTTATAATAATGCTCTTGGTTCCTGTCATTACTCTGAATGTAATACTGGGAATCTTCAATCTCTTGCCGATTCATCCACTGGATGGTTTTAAGGTGGTCGGTGGACTCTTGTCAGATGACAAAGCGCGAGAATGGTATCAACTGGAGCGGTATGGTCTGATATTTCTTCTTATCCTTATACTGCCGCTTGGTGGACAAAGCATGCTAAGCTCGGTCATCTCCCCTGCAATAAACTTCTTTCTTAATCTTCTTATACCTAATGAGCTTTTAGGCTCCGGAATAATCTAAATTAGCGTTTAGAATTTAGTATTTGGCATATAGGGATCCCTAAATACTGAGTGCTAGTTCCTAAATGCTGTTTTTATGGGGTGGGGGTAGCAGTGAGTTTTCGGACACATTTAAAGTAGTCTTGAGTGTCGCAGCCTTTTCCAAGTTTGGATTTGATTGCTTCACAGTTGGTTCCGCTTGCTTCTGCACAGACTTGAGGAGCAACAGAAGGCGCAGGTGTAGCTTGTAGGACGCTCGTTGGCACGACTGTAGGGCTTAAAAGGACTGGTCCTTGTCCTGCAACGCTGTCTTTCTTCTCAAGTGTTGAAAAGGTCCATGGCACTCCTCCGTTGTCGAAGGTTTTTCCGCCTGCCAAGATCTGGAAATAGTACGTGGTTGCCGGTGATAAAAGAGTTAAAGTCACCGAATGAGTAGAGCTTTTTTGCGTTTCAGGCTGTCCCACCGAGTTTAGTGATGTCGGTGACAAGCCATATTGTACGACTCCTTCTGTCTCCTGTCCGGTAGTCCATGTAATTTTCGCACTGTTTTCTGTCTTTTCGGTGACGAGAACATCGCGGGGTTCTACATCAGAAGCACTGGTGAAGACATTTTGAATAAGGTTGAAACCGACAATGACGACGAGAATTGAAAGAATTACCCCAACGATTATCGAGGCGGTTTTAATCAGTTTTTTATTCTCCATAAATTAGGTAAACAAGTTTATAGTTCGGTTTTCTAAATTACAACTCAAAATCTAAGTAAAAATTTCAGTGCTCCACCCACTAATACCAAAAGTATTCCGGGCAGCGCAACCTTGATGATATTGTCTAAAATTCCTGTTTGGGGAAGTTCATCCGGTACCGCAGATGGCGTAGATGTCGGTAATATCGCGCTTCCGCCAACCGTTACGGCTGCCGTACCATTAGAACTACAGGTAATCACATTAGTAGCATTAATATCGTTTTTTATAACCTGCGAATTCTCGGTGCTTTCGTCACAGCTATAACTCAGGGTTACTGTTCCTGCTTTAAGCGCAGTAAAACTGATCGTGCCAACGGTGCCTGATCCGGTTTTTGAGGTTGCCGGATCGTCTACAAGACCTGCCACGTATACCCGTTGAGAATTTATATCATTTAGAACTGTCGGAAAGTACGTACCTTCAGATACGGTTCCCGCCTCAAGAACATCTGAATCGTACAGAACGTATGCATCAATGGAAGTAATGGAGTCTGAACCGGCATCCACGACAACCCCGATATCAAAACTCTCTCCTGCGTTTACGTTGACGGTGGTTTGGTCAAATTTGAGCGATGCTGCTTGTGCGCTGGATGCAGAAACAACGAGGAAAAAAAGAAGACTTAGAACTACAGAAAGATACGATGCGTACTTTTTCATCTCTCTTGATTATCTATAAAAACTCATTAAATTTCAACATGAGTTGTTTCTAGTTTATTCCGACTTTTATAGATGATGTCCGTGGATTGATTTTAAGAAGATTTGCGTCAACCATGCGGGTTTTCTGGTTTCCAAAAGAAGGTAATACGGTAAAGGTAGCTCCTCCTTTTTTCTTTGCAGTAAACGTAACTCTTACCACATCGGTATTAGAGAAAACGGTTGGTGTGTTTACTTGAGGCGATTTGCTTGCAGTCATTGAGATTAATCCGCCTCTCACTACGGGGACCAACGTAAACGATGGAATAAGAGATGTTGCGCTGTTATAGGTCCATGCGCTTTCGTCAAATTTGAGAAGTACGTCGTATCCAACTACATCTTTTTTGTCCGAGTTAGCGGTTACGGTAAGTTCAAAGGGCTGTCCCACCTGAGGATTTGCACGCTGTTGAGCAAGCTCTATAGCGCCTTTAGTGATAGCCGTGGTTGGCGCCGGCGGTAAGACTTCTGCGACCGGAACTGCCGGAATGTCTTCCCTGTCTTGTTTAAGCCGGTAGAGATAAACCGATACCAACCAAATGCCAATTGCGAGTAGTGCAATTATTGAGATGAACAGTCGATAGTTTGGGTGGGGTGGCTGGTTCTGTGAATCCATATTATTCAATACTGGTACTTAATAAATAATTGTAGTTTATTTTAATGGGTCATCGGTTTTAATTGACAACGCTGCTATCACTAATGAGAAATCCTGAGAATCTATGATGCCGTTGAGATTTACATCGCCAATTTTTAGATCGTCTGCGTCTGTACTGGTTAAGTTTTGTCGGATAAACGAAACGTCATTGGAATCAACGACTCCGTCCTGCTCGGGTAGATCACCGACGAGAAGAAGAATCTTTGAAAAATCTAGAGTGTTTTCTCCTGCCTTAAGGGTGATCGCAGCGTTTTGACAACTAAATATCCCTCCCTGTGTTTCTGTCGGAGAAGCCACGCAGATTTTCTTTTGAATATGTTTTGGGCCTTTCACAAATACTGAGACTGGTGTCCCGATCGGTGCCTTTGCAAGAGTAACTTTTCCTGTCCACGCTCCTTCGGCATCAGAAGTAAAATCACCAGTTCCGGATACAGACTCTGACAGACTGACTTTTACTTTCAGATTGTTAAATTGACTCGATGGTTGTTTTACTACACCTTGGAATTTTAATTTTAAGTTCAGCGTTACGCTACCTGTCTGTCCGCCTGTTGCCGGTGCTGCGGTTGGAGCTTTTGCCGTGGGCGCTGGTGCCGCAGGTGCGCCACCGCCAGTCGTTCCTCCACCTCCACCAGTTCCCCCACCTCCAGTAGTTCCGCCTGTGCTCCCAGCGGGTTTTACACAACACGATTTTCCACCCCAACATAGGCCCCCACCAGTTTTAACCTTTCCAGTTGGCGCACAATCATTAAGACATGTCCCTCCTGCATTTTTACATGCTGAAGATTGAACTAACTTACAGCAAGTAGACCCGCCTCCGCAGTTCTGATTTCCTGCACTCTCTTTCCCATCAGGACATCTTCCGGAATAACATGCTGACTCGCCTAAGTTCTTACATGCATCTGATGTCTTAGGAGCAGGAACAGGATCCCTCTGATTTCCGCTCTTATCCGTTCCCTCTTTACCTTCAGGCTGACAACAAATCAAGCCGGATGCACAATTGCCATTACCGATACTTTGTCCTGAACATTTTTTAGTTTTCGAAAGACAAACTCCACTCAGACCTCCTGCCGAACACCCAGACCCTTCTGTATTTTTTGGCACGATACATGAAGTAAATGATGAATTATATGTTGTTCCGGCTGGACAACCGCAGTAGTGATTAGTTCCAACTTTTTTACCTAGAATATAAACATCTCTTACAACATTGCAATTATATTTAGCGCCGCACGATTCTTGGAAAATTGTTACTCCTCCTCGTACTTGTTTACACAGATCCTTTATCGAAGCGGCATGAGTTTTATACACTTGTTGTTGTTGGACTACTGCAACGGATGACAAAAGAAGCGCGAGGAAAAGAAAGCTGAAAATTATGGTGAAGATTTTGTGTCTTTTGAAAAGACTTTGTGATGGATCGTTATTGGCCATTAAAAAATGATGGTCTTAATATACATATACAATATAGCAATCGCATTCTCTTGTCAATACGGATCAATAAAAAAATTCTTTTTACAATTACAAACTCATGAACAGCTCGTGTTGACAATTCAATTTTAACTTTTATAATACTTTCTATGGCAAATGTAAACAAACCCTCAAAGAATGTATCACTTTCTGATCTTCCAGATCTGCTAACCATCCGAGAAGTTGCCAACCTTTTAAGAGTTTCCCCCTTAACGATTAAGCGCTGGGGTAAAAAAGGAAAACTTCCTGCGATACGAATTAACTCCCGTGGTGACCGACGGTATAAAAAGGATGTTGTTACCAGACTTCTTGGTGTAGAGTCCGAAGAATAAGAAAATAATTACGCGGCCATCTGCTGTCCACCGCCACCCGCAACGCTCTTCATGTCTGTATAGAGTACGAAAAGCATAAGTAGTCCGCTCATACCCGCGTATTTTCCGGAGGTTTTCGCGATTTGTTTGACATGTTCTTTTTGACAAAACTCACTGAAAGGCCCCAAAGAGTCTTCTGAGATTCCGAGCTGTTTAGCGAGCTTTCCTCCAAATTCTGTTCTGAAATTTTTATCTTTTATTGCTTGTTTCACGAGCTCCACCGCTACTTCAAGCTCAAGATGAAACCCGCTTTTTGGATTTTCAAGTAAGCGCTGGACATCTTTTGAATCATATTTAAAATCTTTAACCTCGCTTGTCTCCCCATTTTTTACCGTTAACGGGATTTCTTTATTTCCAGCTACACCCAAATCAGTAAGAAATCTATCCATTAATTCTACTGTTTCAAATTTTATTCTTACCTCTGTTTCTCCTACCTTTACTTTTCCCACAGCTCTTTGCTCATCCATACTTTTCTGCTCGTCCTTTAGTTTTGCTATTTCGATATCGTCGCTAACATTTCCTTTTCCTCTTCTTATTCTTTTTTCTTCGAGTTCTTTTAATCTGGTGCGGATACCGAAACGTTTTATATCGAATCCCCGCTCTACTTCTTTTTTGTTTTTCGGATCAGCGTACATCGCCTCTTCTCCTTTTTGTATGAACGCTTCTCCTTGTCCCCTTGCGACAAGACGAAGAAGATCGCGCGAAGCACGCTTTTCTAATTCCGCGGCGTCTGCCACAGTTTTGGCATCATTTTTTGTATCAGAGTCTGCTTTTTTTCCTCCGGAAATAGGAGCTTTTTCCGGCGCTTTTGACTGACCGGGATTTTCTACAAGTTTTAGTTTGGGTCTTGGGGGTCGCGGTGCTTCCGGCATATTATCCGCTCATTTTAAATGATAAAACCTTTTTTACCATGTTGTGTGCGTCGTCATAGTTACCCGACTTTATAAGACTCGAGACCTGATCTATTGCTTTGTGCTCAAAATGCGTCTCATACGCTTCCATGATGGCGTGTACAACCGGTGCAAGTTCGGGGTGGAGGTCATCAAGTTTTACGGCGTTGGTATAGAGTTCTTCGATACCCATTCCCGGTTTTACCAAATCTAATGTGAGTTGAGAGAGTTCTTGCACTTTTTCCTCAGTAATATCTGTAGTTTCTGAGAGCCGCTGAATGATCTTAAGGACTTCTACCTCAATAAACTGGCGGAATTGGTCTGCCTGTTTAGCCATACCATAACGATACTCTGTTGAAATCCAAATGTCAAAATCCAAAGAATCAAAAACAAGCTCAAAACCCAAAATACTAAGTCATCCCGAACTTGGTTCAGGATCTAGATGCTGAAATAAATTCAGCATGACAGATATTGGTTATTCGGGCTTTAGATTTGATTTGACATTTGAACTTTGAAATTTGATATTAGTTATTAGAAATTGATATACTCTCTCTATGCTCTGCCCCAACTGTTCGGAGTCCATGAAATCCAGCTCCTATGACAGTCAAAACGTACTCCATTGCTCAAGCTGTGGTGCAAGTTTTTTCGAGGAAAACGGAATTAATAGAATTACCTTTGACAGTGCGCTTAAACTCTCCCAGGAAAAATATCGTTCCTTTGTGTCTCCGAAAGAAAAAGTGTGTCCTAAGGATTTTATTCCACTTACGCCTATTTCTAATTCCGAAGCCATTCCCTCTCACGTAATTTTATTCTTCTGTAACGGCTGTGACGGCGTTTTTGTGTATCCCGACGACCTGCTCAAATTCAAAAAGGCTCAAGGAGCAAAAATAGATTATTACAAATCGTGGAGTATGCCTTTCGCTTCCCTAAAATCTGTACTTATAGTATTTCTCATAGTAGTGCTCTCAACAGGCACCTTTCTTACAATAAATACTATACAGAATAGGGCTCTATACCGGTCTGAAGCTGAAGATTTGTTCAAATCTTTAAGTATAACTCGGTCAGGACGCTATATACTACTTGGATTCCGTACATCTCTCCCTCTTAAATCACAAATTACTTTGTTAAATACCCGTACGGGAAAACGAATAATCCGGACTATCTCTTCAGAACCTAAAACCATACATCAAATAGTTCTTACTGATATTGATAAATCCGAAGATATGCGTTATAGAATTTCCTTATCTGATGAGAGTGGTAGAATGGTTGAAACAGTCTATAAAAGCTTGTCGCAATAATATAAACTAAACATATGAAACTGATCGCAGGACTCGGAAATCCCGGAAAAAAGTATGAGAAAAACAGACATAATGCTGGCTTTATGCTGTGCGACTATATACTCGAGCAGCTTGAACTTTCGCCAGATAACTTAAAATTTAACGAAAAGTTGAAGAGTGCTCTATTTAAATTCGGAGGAAATAAAAAGGATTATCTTTTCATAGAGCCTCAAACCTATATGAACAGGTCCGGTGACGCTGTGAAGGCTGTCCTCGACTACTATAAAAGCCCGATTGGAGATCTGCTCGTCCTCTATGACGACCTAGATATTCGCCTTGGCGACTTTAAAATTCAGGTAGGCACCGGTCCACAGCTGCACAACGGCGTCATTTCTCTGGAACAGGCTCTTGGAAGCCGGAACTTTACCCATGTACGTATTGGGGTTGATAACCGAGTCAAGAATCCACCAGTTGGCGGACAAATCGATGGAGAGACGTATGTACTTCAAGACTTTACCTCTAAAGAAAAGGAAGAGCTGATGGGCAAAGTGTTTCCTCGTATCTTTGAATCACTCTCCTTTTAAGCTTTTTTTAAAGAATCCCTTGACAAAGAACCCTGCGTTGTTCATAATGAAATGTAACGTATGAAAGTGACGATGTACACGATCAATAACTGCCCATTCTGCGACCAAGAGAAAGCCTACCTCCAATCAAAAGGGATCGCGTTTGAAGAAAAAAACCTCGATCAAAACCGTGAATTTTTAACTGAAATGTTGGCGCTTGGAAATAACTTTAAGGGCGTTCCTGTAACAAAAATTGAAAAGGACGACGGTCAAAGCGTTGTCCTAAAAGGATTTACGCAAGAAGAGTTTGATCAAGCGTTCACCGGAAATGCAGCCGCAGCGGTTCCACCCGTAGTTGCCGCGTCAGATCAACCCAACCCCACTCCTCCATCTCAACCTGATCCAGTAACTCCACCACCAGTGGTAGAACCGCCAGTCGTAGAACCTCCCGCACCAACACCCGAACCTACACCTCCGCCAGTAGTAGAACCACCGGCAACACCGACAGAACCACAGGTCCCTACTCCTGAAGCACCAAGCGACACAGCAGTCAAAGCAGATGATGCTCAAACACCAACCCCACCGGTCAATGAACCGGCAACGCCTGAGCCGACTGTTCCACCTGTAGCAGAACCGGAAGCGCCTCCTGTAGTTGAACCGCCAACACCCCCAGCGCCAGCACCCTCTGACCAACCCCCATCGGTCCAGTCAACCCCTGCCAATGATCCACTTGCTGCGATCTTAGCGGATCTGCAAAATAAATCATCTGATGTCCCTCCAGGCCCGGTCGTTCCTCCAGTAGGAAGCGATATGCCGGCAGAACATGTCCCAACCGACCAGCCAACTCAAGCACCGGTTTCTGAACCGCCAGCACAAACACCAGACGCTCCAACACCTCCTCCAATTCCAGATTTTCCAAAATAAGCAGTATCTAGAAATCAGAATTTATTGTTGATCATAGTCCGTAGAAAATCTCATCATTTTACCCTATTGTGTCATTCTGGGGAGTAAAAACGACTCCAGAATCTTTCTATGAAAAATGGCTATGTTTACATCATGGCGAACAATAGACCAACTCTTTATACAGGAGTAACGAACAATCTAATTCGTAGAGTTTACGAACATAGGAATAACTTCGTGAGTGGTTTTTCTTCAAGGTACAATCTTCATAAGTTGGTTTATTTTGAAATCCTAGAAACTATTGAGGCAGCAATTATTCGAGAGAAGCAAATCAAAGACATGGACAGAGTAGATAAAATTAACATGATTATGAAATCCAATTCAACGCTAAGAGATTTGTATGGCCAGATTCTGGACAAGCCAGAATGACTGGATTGCTATTCTTCTGTATTCTGAATTCTGTATACTATTCCTCATGAAATCTATACGGGACATCCTCAATAAGTTTGATCCTCTGGAAGACCGGTATGTTTCGCGGGAATTTCAGGCCTACGGAGTTCATCTGGCTGAAAAACTTGGAGACGGAAAGCACAAAAGCATGTACATCAAGTTTGCTAAAACCATTCCAAGACCAATATTGGATAAAGCTTATAGATTTGTGTCGGATGCGAACGCAAAAAACAAAGCCGCTCTCTTTATGTGGAAACTGAAAGAACTCGGTGCCTTTAAGAAGGGCGCAAAAGATAAGAAAGCCTAAATGCTACATGCTATATGCTTTATGCTCCGCTCAGAAATAGCCAAAGGCCCAGAAGCCAATAGAGCCGATACCGTTTTCTTTTAAAAACTCCGTTTTCTGTCGGACGGATTCCTCATCTTCAAACCAGATGATGTGATATACATCATTTTCGACGTAATTAATCTCGTTTTCCGTTGATTCTTTGTCACGAAACGGAACACAGTTTGTCTTTCCGCATTTATCAAGATATGTATTTTTTATCTGATTGAGACTTAGAGCTTTGGCCTGTCGTATCGGTCTTTTTTTCTCATCCACGATCCAGTCGTATCCATACATACCAAACAGAACCGTTAATTTTTCGGGCTCTATAAACTTCTTGTAGTCGCCTATCATGCTCGCAAAATCGTAGCCGAATTTTTTCCCTCCAGAAAGAGGAAAATTAGGTCCCGGCTCCCCGATACTTTTGTGAAGATCGTATGCCATAACCATAATTTCATCTGTATGCTTTCCCAGAAAATCCAGATCATACGGTCGCTGTCGGAAATATACATCTCCATATATGGTCATTGCAAAATGAAGGTTGTTGTTTTTTGCCTCACTGTAGAAATTCTCTACGAAGATATTGATATTTCCCGGGACAGAGTCGTCGAAAAGACTAAAAAGTTCAAAATCAAATACGATTCCGTTGAAACCGTTTTCAGTTGCTATCGAGATTGAATCCTTGATGATACTCTGCTGGGCTTCTTTATTTTTCAGTATGCCGAGGTTCGCCGAAGAGTTGGTCATCTTTACTGTCAGAAGTTTTTTTGCACTTGGAGGAACACTTTCTATAAAATTCTCAATGTTGTTATAGGCTTCGTCATCGGTAACTATCCCCCCGCTGCCACCCGTTACCCCAAAGTAAATAAAGCGGTCGTACTGCGCAGAGGATAGCGACTCATCAAGTGTCCACGATGGTACGAATATTGATCTTTGGGAAATCTGAACGGGACTTCCTGCTATTTGAACGGACGGCTTTTTGAGCGGTAATAGTGTCGGAGATTTTTCCTTTTGGACCTGAAGAAGAAGATATCCAAAGCCGGCGCAGAACAGAATAAAAGCAATAAGAAGTCTCAACTTCCTCATCGTTCTATTATAAAGAATTTGCTATAAAAAGATCGTACAAAAGCTCTACAGTATCTACATATTTGGCAGTGTCGACGCCAAAAATGACATTGTTTCCCGAACGCGACATAACCTCAAACTCATGATTTATTCCATCCGCATCAAGCGCGGCATATAACTGACCCTTTACTTTGGATGCGCGGGCTTGTATTCCTTGTCCCACAACGCAGATTACCGACATGTCTTTTTTTTGTAGTTCGAGTCTGGTTGGCTCCACTGCTCTTTCAATCCCGTCAAGAACCTTCGCGCCCTTCTCCCCGATTTCATCTCTATGAACTATTATTGACTGATGATCAAGACTCGCAGGACTCTCTTCATAGGAAACTCCCTCTGCCTCAAGTACGTCAAAAATGGGCTTGGTTGCTCCTTTTTTTCTGTTTAATCCGGGTTTTTCTATCTCGATCGACCAGAAACCGCTTTTGCCGGCTATTCCGATTACCGTCTCTCCTTCGGGCGAATCTCTTTCCTGTGTTATTAATGAACCCGGCTCTTCTTGACGGTAACTATCTCTTACATGAATGGGTACCCATAAAGCTGCTCTTGCATCATCAAGGTATGGAATCGTGTCAGGATGAACTACTTTTGCTCCTGTATAAGCAAGCTCCCGGGCTTCTTGATGGGTAAGATTGTAAATGACAGATGCATCTGTAATGATCTCGGGATTTGCAGCCCGCATCCCCGGCTGATTGGTCCAGATCTCATATAATCTATTTCCTACTCCGCGGGTAACTATTGCCCCTGATACATCGGATGCATTCCGTCCGATTAGTACTAAATTTTCAGGATTTCCATCAGTGGATGCATAAAAACCCGGATATACTACTACTCCGTGAGTAGGTAATCTGTCGGTAATAAGTTCGAAGCCGTCTTTTTCATCGCGGCGCATTACTTCGGCGGTGTCCACAAAAGGTACTCCAAGACGTTCTGCCATAAGCTTGGCGCTCAGATTTTCACCGCGCGACATCACCCAAGCGCGGGGCTTTTTAGTATTTATGCCGTCGTGAATTTCACGCAACCATGCTCTTACAGTTCTGCTCCGAAAACCTTCTGCGATTTTCTCAAATTGCTCTGCAATGGTCCGGAATGCTCTGTCAAAACCCCCTCCTTCTCCAATGGAAATACTACATTTTTCTAAAAGATCTGTCACTCCTTCCGGGGCGGAAGTTACCACATCCTGCCGCTCGGGCTCAGCTTCTACAATTTGGGCAGCTACTTCGAATCGCTCTGCATTTTTTAAAGAAGTTCCGCCGAATTTTGCCGTAACATAACCACGTTCTGTCCTACTCATAGAAAAAAGCAATTGTATAGGAAACAGCGCGGTAATGCAATCTTTGGACTGTTAGGACGTCCTCAATTTGGGAGCTTGAGAAGCAACAATGCCAAGAAGTATCCAGAAGATTAGCTCTTCACTTATTGAAATAATATTGGTCTGAGAGTGAATGACAAAAAGAAGCAGGGAAAGAAATGCATAATACGACACGGTGTTTTCACGTAAGAAACGAAGGAAAAATCTGATAAGAATCGCCAGATAAGCAAGAAGTCCAAAGATTCCGGTTGTAACCAAAAACTCCAACAGTACTCCGTGGGCTTTATCTACATATATATCATGCTCGTACCGTATAGGCCAGTCTACCGATCTAAATGCGTAGTCGAAATTGGCCCATCCCCAACCGGTAAAAGGTTTTTGCGTGAACGCATTCACTCCTCTCATTAGGATTCTTTCACGGGATTCAAAGGTAAACGGCCCACTGATCTTTATAAAGAAAAATGTCGCTCCCAAAAGAATTCCGGAAAATAACAAAGTGTAAAAAATTTGTCTTTTTGATAATGCGGTATTTTTTAGAAAGATTCCGGCGATCAAAAGAAGAATTCCTATGATCCCACCAAGCGATTTGCTTAAAAGCACGACGAAAACATTGATTACGAGTGCGCAGAACCATATAAGTTCTGAGAATTTATTACGGGAGTTTTCATAGGCCTGTACGATAAACGGCGTAGTTACTAAAATATACCCCGCAAGAAAACTATTTTGCCCGAAGGTTCCGGTAAACGGCGCCTTGAAAACCAACCCGAGAACGATCGTAAGGATGGCGTTGAGAAATGAGGAAAGAGCAATCACGGTCACAAATTCTTTTTCCCAAGTCTTTTCCCAAAAGAGCGCCAGAAAGAAAAAGAGTCCGATAAGATGCATAAAGGTAAAGATTCCGTTGTCGCGGAACGCGTTGCCGAAAAAGCTCTGTAGACTGTCAATACCTACAAAACTAGCAAAGAAACTTATCGCGCAAAGAATCAATACCAAGCCTATCAATAGACCGTCATGGTGTTTTTTCTTGAGATGGGGAAGTCCGAAAAAGAGCCCGAAAAGAAGGAGTGCTTCGATCCAGATTCTGACAAACCAGATTCGCGGGAGTTCATAAATAAAAGAGGACCATGGCCAGATAAGAAAACTCGATATGAAAAATCCCCATAGGAAAGTCTGTTTGAGAATTTCTCGCTTGACTTCAGTTTTCATTTTTAGTTAGATTTATATATACATCATACATGAGTAGCTCCGCGACAAGTGTAAAAGAATTCTTTAAACAGGTAAAAACTTCCTGGAATAGTCTCTCCCTCCACCAACGCACCTCGACTCTGGCAACCGTCTTTGTACTTTTACTCGTCCCCGCAGCCTATCTCGTAGCTCAGTCTCCTATCAAACTCCGCAACCAAGCAATGGAAGTGCCTATTACTCTTCCGGGAGATATTACCCCGACTCTCCCTTCAACGCCAGCTCCGATAATTCCCATTAATCCGGCTGAATACAAAACCTTGTCATTTAATCAAACTCTTGAGGCTGAATTAAAACCAACTGATCCGGTTTTGCAAGGAGGAACCGTCAACTTCTATAAGGTAGTCCTTCCTGAAAATCCATATGGCAGCACCTATAACGATATCGAAGTGTTTATCCGGTCTTGTGGTGAAGCATATGACAACTGTCAGGCATTCAAAGGATTTACAGAACGGTCGCAAATTTTCGATTCAGGCTTCCAACCTATGCAGCCACAAAGTGGTTACGATACGCGCCTTGATTTTGACGCTATTAAAATTACCGGTGACAAAACATACTATATAACGGTTGGCTCTACTGCACCGGTAACAACAAATAAGAAATACTTAATCTCATTCTGGTACGAACAGGATAAGATTCCACCCGATCTAATCACTCCTACACCTATTCCTGAACCACGTTACAGTGTCATTGGAAATCCTACGTATACCAATGTTCAGTATGATTTAACCACCGGCTTAAGTCCTTCTTCATTATTTCTCATGCTTCTCTACAAAGACGGAATATCATTGTTTGCTCAGGAACAGTCTGAGTTTAAATACGCATGGGCGCTCAGCGACTCGTCACTTGCCAAGTTGGAAACTACCCCATACTGCCCTTCTTCTGCTACTAAAGACTGTCCGATCGGTGCAAAAGTTACACCGCTTCAAGCCGGGACCGTAATCCTAAACGGACAAATTAGAAAAAAAGATAACGATGAAGTGCTTGGTGGAATAAGCTACAACATCAAAATTATAGGCTCGCTTAGTCCGACTCCGACCGCAAGTCCTTCACCTACTCTTGTTCCAACTGCACCCGCTTCAAAAGCTCCGACTGCCGTACCTGCCGCAAAAGGCAAGACAAATAATCCACCGGCTCCACGCAAACCAGCTCCAAAATCCTGTGCGCCTAATAGAGTGTCGAAGTTTAATACTGTTTACAATGGAACGTGCTGTTCTGGCTACAATAATTTCGTTGGGTACTGCGATACCCGTCCGCCAACAACACCTCCTTTGAATTTTTCTTGGATTAGCAGTCTCCTTAAAGGGCCTGTTTCGAATCCTAAACCAGCGCCGAAATCTCAGCCTAAAAAACCAGCATGTCGCTATGAGCGATATTATGCTGGAAGACAGTGCTACTTTTTTATCTGTACGAATGTCTATAGAACCCGCATTGTCCCTCAGAATTGTGAATGGCGATAGAAGAATTACCTCTCGCGTTCGTTGCGAACAAAAAGAAACGTTCCTAAAGATAGGAAGACTGTAAAGATTACGGAGATAATCAGAAGTCCTGTTGCGGGGTTAAAGAGTACGATCTTCGAGTATTCGGGTGTACCGTAATAATAAATACTTCGTATAAAATCGACCGAGTAAGTCATGGGCGCAATTCTTGAAAGAACCAAAAGTACCGGTGGAAGATCCTTTATGGGGGCAAAGACTCCGGATAAGAAAAACTGAGGGAAAATAATAAACGGAAATATCTGTTGAACCGATACTTGCGACCCCAAATTGGCAAGTACCAAGACTCCAAACGCCCCTCCCAACAAACAGGGAATAATCATAAACGGTATAAGTCTTGCCATGTGTCCCCAATCGATAGGAACTTGAATAATAAGTCCAAAAAGGATTATTCCCACAACCTGCGCCAGTGCAACCATTGACTCTCCAAAGATCTTTCCCAAGACGATTGAAAAGCGTGAGACAGGTGCAACAAACATTTCCTGCGCGAAATCCTCTTCACGGTCTCGTACCAGTGAAATAATACCGGAAGCGGTTGACTGAAATAACGTCTGACCGATCGACCCGATAAAAACAAAGGTAAGAAAGTTAAACCCTACTGATTTTCCAAGATTTGACTGTAATGATCCGCCTAAAATTCCGATAAAGATCATCGGAAAAATAAATGTCGCCAGTATTCGAAATCTGTCGCGTATAAACTTGATAAAGTCTCTGGATCCGATGGTTATAATGGCGTTTATTTCTTTTTTTAGTCTCATGATTTGTCTTTTTCCATGGAATTTGCAATGATCTCAACATATGCTTCCTCCAGGGTTGGCGCATGAATCTGCATGACAGAAAGCTCTGTGTCAATCTTTTTAATCACTTCCTGCGCTTTGAATTTTGTAAGAGGAACTTTGATCTGACCGTTTTCCAAGAACTTAATTTTCTTTTCCTGCAATTCTTTTTTGAGCTTGTTTCTATCGGGACTGTCAATAAGCAGGTAGTTTTCGACAAGCGTCTGTTTGATTTTTTCGGGTGTGCCGTAGCTTATAATCTTTCCGTTATTGACGATTGCGACATGATCGGTCCCCTCTGCCTCATCAAGATAATGAGTTGTGAGAAAAATGGTGGTGTTCTGCTCTTTTCGCACTTGCTGCAGGTAATCCCACAGGCTTTTGCGGCTGATCGGATCAAGTCCTGAAGTCGGCTCATCTAAAAAAAGCACTTTTGGCTTATGTATCAGGCTTCGTACGATCTCCAGCTTCCTCTTCATTCCGCCTGAAAATGTCTTTATCGGGCGGAAAAGATCTTTTTCAATGGTCAGGATTTCTGCAAGTTCATACACTCTTTTTTTGTATGAGTCCGGCATCATACTAAAGGCCGGTCTAAAAGTATAAAGTCCGTAGAGAACCGCGTGAAAGCGGATGTTTTCCTCTGCGGTAAGATTTAGGTCGAGACTTGGATTTTGAAAGATGACGCCGATGTGCCCCCGAACTTTATTTGGCTCCCGGTCCATATCAAATCCTCCGATCTTCACTTCTCCTGAAGTTTTGGCTAAGGTTGTGGTAAGTATGGAAATGGTTGTGGTTTTTCCTGCACCGTTTGGCCCTAAAAATGAGAAGAACTCTCCTTCTGATATGGAAAAAGAAATCCCGTCGACCGCATTTTTGTCTGCTTTCTTATACCTTTTTTTTAGATTCTTTACCTCAATTACTTTTGCCATTTGAACAGTCTAGCAAATTTATACGTTTTCTTTTATTATGTTTGCAATTTCTTTTTCGTATCCAAACATAGAGTGATCCATCTGCGGAATTAAATATGATTTAAAGCCCGCAAGAAGGCTCTTATCGACAAGGTCCTCATGCTCCCCCACGATAATGACCGCCTTATCCTTAAGTTTTTTTAACTCCATCGGGTTATTTTTGATGATGTAATCCTGCATGGTCGACAACGCAGATTGATAAGTATGCTCAAACCATCCCCGTATCGCATATCGGTACCGGCGTCTGAAAAGATTCACATAAAGTATGACAAGCCAGCGGTATAACCAATGACAACTGCAGAGTAATTTTCCCCAGATTGTTTTGTCAACATAATGACGTCCTAGCCGTCTACTTTGCATCGCTTTTTTCAGCGCTTGTTCTGATTTTTGCAGGGGATATGAGATAAGAAATGCTTTTTCGACAAGGTCGGGATATAGAATTGCAAAATCCTTTACCACAAGAGCGCCCATTGAAAATCCGATAAGGACTGATTTTTTAGTGACTTTTTTTCTGAGAAATGAGACAAAAAGATTTTTGTCGTATATAGTTTCGAGCTTTTCCTCTGCTCCAAAGCCGGGCAGATCGTATGCGATTCCATCTGGAAAATACTGCCGCAATAGGGTAAAGCTATCTTTGGTGTCGCAATAGCCGTGAATATAAACGATAGGTTTTCCCTTATAACCGGATCTTGCTTCCTTTATGTTTTTCATCGAGTTTATATATGAGTTTTTGAGTGTTGTACACGACGAGACACAATCCTAAAATCGAGAGCACGACAACATACGGCAACGCGGTCCGCACATGTACCTTACCAAATATCGCAACCAGCGTGTTTATGATAATCATAACAATCCGGATTTCGGTCGGACCAATCCGGAAATAAGAAATTCGGAACTCATTGGTTACGGCAAACTGTAAAAAAGAGTTAACCATGTAGGAGCCGTAAATTGCGAGCGCAAAAAACAACAGATACTTAAGATCGTCGGGTATGATGAATGAGTACGCGATGAGGAAGCAACATAAAAATACAAAGTCTAAGAAGTGATCCATGTAATAACCCCAGCGGATAAGGCCGGTTTTCCGGTAAACTCCTACTGATCCGTCAACAGTGTCCGTAAACCAGTGAAGTACGATGATAAGAGAGAGGGCCCAAAGCCAATTAATGTCAAACTGAGCCAAGTATCCAAAGACAATCATTAAAAAACTCCAAAGAATGGTAAAAAGCGTGAGATTGTAACCGTTTAAAAATTTCGGGAGTCGCGGGACTGCCCACTTGATCATTTTTTTGTCAAGAAAGTAAAACAGCGATTCATTTACCTTTGTATGTGTTGCGAAGTCTTTTTTAAGCATCAGTACCAGTCCATTATAGCAGATAAGAACAATGCGAAGAATTATGGACTCTTGAGATCTTCCTGAGAGGTCGGAGATGATTGTTGGTCCGTTTCCCGCTGATAAAGCCAACCCAGCCCTAGAATAATGAGAAGGATGAGGGAGATTATAAAAACCTTGTCTTTCATACCATAAGAAGAGCCGCAGCAAAGGTTACGATGAGAGTCGTAACCCAGACAAAGAGCGCCATAAATTTGATTTTATCTACTCTATCTTCCACTTCACGGAGAGATTTTCCGGCAACAACAAAGCCGTCTCCACTTCCTTTAAACGGAACGATCACGACGGCGCTTCTTACGTCGGGACGCGGCTGCCAAGTGACCCGGTGCTGTCCGTTTTCTTTTGCATGTCCAAAAACCCCGACCGGTAAAGTTGGCGGTTTTCCATCAAGTGTCGCGGAAGATGCCAGATAGTTTCCTTTTGAGTCAAAAACAATTACGTACGGAGCAAGGCTTCGTGAGATTTCTACCTGATCTGATGGGAGCACGTGAGACGGGGGGAAACCCTTTTCGATCTTGTAGGCTCCGTCTTCCGCAAGCTGTATCTGAGGGTCATTTGCCGATTGTCTCAAATCCTGCTGGACTGCAGAAAAGACAAGGCTGCAGATAAGGGTCGTACCGATTGCTATCGGAAACCAGATCTTAAAGGTCTGCTTCAGATGTCTCATATTCTGAGTATAACAGAAGAAAATTGATTAGATTAGTCCTCGAACATTAGCAGCTGCCCAGACCATTAAAAGTCCTCCGTCTCTCATGGATACTTTTTCGTCACCAAAGGAAACTTCTCTGGTTAGGATTGCATCTTTGACTTCGTCTAGTGTGAGAAAGACTCTGTCGGCGATTCCTTCCTCAACGTCAAGGTCTCCGTCAACTTCTAAAGGTTCAACGGGTACGTACCATAAATGATTCTCAAGATGGGCTAGACCCGAGTCCACTAGTCCTGTCCCCAGATCTACAATGTCGCCTACTATTTCGCATTTGGTCTCCTCCATCAGTTCTCTTTGGCGCGTCTCTGAAACCTCTTCAATTGCGTCCTGTGAAAATCGAGGGATTTCTGCTTCCCAAGTACCAGTTGGTCTTCGGAAGATCTTGACCAAACATACTCTTTTTACTCCATCTTCATCTGTCCATACAGGAAAGGCTGCATGTCCGCTATTGTTTCGTCTTTCAAAATTCCACACGACTTCCTGAAATACACCGTATGAAAATCCTCTTTCCTTATCTTCATCGTCCCTTCGCTTAACTACGTGCTGAATAAATGTTGAGTATCCTCCGGTAACCACAAACGCTTCAAGTACTGAATCCGGTCGCGTGCCCAATGGCGCCTTTACTTCCTTCATCTCGCCTTCTGCATCTACTATCTCGAGAGGATCTGTGACGATCTCAATTTCCCCGTTTGTCCAGTCTCCGATGTGATGAATAATAAGGTCGTGTTCTGAGGTGATGACGTTTAAATAATTCCTTATTCGTTCTCTTGAGTCTGAAGGAATATATTTAAAATCGGTTTCGCGAGTATCTAGTCTACCTCTTGCACCACGCTGTTCAGCCATGTATGTAGTTTAACATCTGTCCTGAATTTGTCAACTATAGGATAGTTTTCACGATAAGAATGGAGGTTGTTGCCCTCCTATAGTATTGTATTCCAAAGCCCCATTTAGTATAATGCCAGTAACTTTATGGTAGAACTCGAACCCGGCCGCTGCGCCTTTAAAACTGGCGGCACAACAGGGGCATCTTCAATACAAATAAAAGAAGGGGTTATCGGACAGATCGCAAGAGGTGATTTTCCGAGACCTAGAATTTTAACTCCTTCAGCACCTGGCAAAATAGCCGGAGATCCGACTTCAGAAAAATTAACACATCATGCACAGTGGGCAGAAGAAGCGCTCAAAGCTGGAAATCCTGATCTTTTCGACTGGCATACCGCGGTGATAGCAGCAAGATTTCTCGGGATAGTTGCCGACTTGAATTTGAATCCAGCAAAATACGAAAGACTTCTTGAGCAATATAGAGGGTCACTTGAGCTTCATGTCGGTCATGAAGGACTTCTGGAAATAATTCAGGGCAATATTATGGCTGACTTTATACCTAATGCGGAGTTTGTATGGCCAGACGAACTTGTAGCTGTAGATCAGTATGGAAGGATTATGGGAGAACAAACTAAAGCAATGACTCGAACTTATTTAAGAAACGCAAAGGATGAGGATAAAGTTCTTATCGTGGTTCCTCATAATGGTAGGGACAAACGTGGTCATATGCTTGAACTAACTCGGAACTGTGGCGATGCAGTCGGTGCCAACATGGCGCGGGCTATTAAAGCTCCGTATGTAATTTTTGGTTCTACAGACGGGATTTATTCAATTGATCCTGAACGATATGCCGATGTTTCCCCTCGCAAACGAGAAAAATTAACGTTTAAAGAATTGCATACAGCAACTCAGGGAGGCGCCTATGTGGTTCATATAGAAGGAATAGTTCCTATAGAGGAAATGGAAGACGGCCACCTGGAAGTTCGCCACAACGTAGAAACAGACAAGCAAGGCACTGATGTTGAACATGAAAGAGATGATATGAAAACCGGACAGGCTCCCAGATTGTTAGCAGGAGACGTTGGAAATCGTTCCTTAAACTTTGTGAGAAAAGGACGACTACCGGAAGAGTACTTTGAACAGCTTGTTACCGCAGTCTTGAGAGAAATGGAGATCCCTGCGAAAAGAATTACTACTGATGCTCATGGCGCTACTGCTATTATCGATAGATCTAATGGTTTCACGAGGGAAGAAAGAACAAAATTGCGAAAAGATACTGGTGCAGAAAGTGTAGAAATAGAAAGAGGAGTAGGAATGATAACTATAGTCGGAGAAGATTTCGTTGGAAGTTACGAGGCAACCGGTCTAATAGGAAAAGTGTTAAGCGATTCCAAAATTAAGCACGACATATTCGATACAGGAAGAGGAAGTGGTAAACTCGTCATAGTTAAAAAGCCTGAAGATTTCGAGCGCGCCATGAAAAATCTACATACTGAATTAATTGAGGGTGAAGCTGCTTAATTTCCTCAGGGAGAAACGCTTGCGATAAAGACAATACTTGCGAGTATGAAGATCAAGGCCCCCGCAATGATTCTCTGCCAGACCACAGGGACAGGAATCTTCGTCTGACGATGAGCTCTATTTGCTGCAAAAATAATGAGTCCATAAAACACAAGCATCATGACCAGAGTGGTAATAAAAATAAATTGAATCATAATTATTTATCTACGTACGTCCCTTTACGGGCAGCAATTACTAAATCGTGGATAATGTCTTCGATTTCCTGTGCATCCTCCGGAGTCTTAAAAATAAACGGATCCTCGCGGTCAAGCTTTCGAAAGTGAACGTGTACGTCCTCTATCTTAAGAAAGTCGCAGATCAAATTTGGAGGACTCCGGTCTATATCTCTGATATGCATCCTCTCTGCGTAGACTATTTCAGAAAAGGGACCGGCAATACGAAAACAGTATCTGTGAATAATGGATTTGTTGGTAACTATGTAGAACTGATAATACCACGTAAGAAAAGTGAAGATGATAGATACTGAAAATATTGACACTATGACGAGTGCAATATCGACAAGCACTATCCCGTTGTTAAAAGGCTGAAGATCAGAGAGGAAAAATGCGATAAAAAAAAGGGCCGCTAAAAGGAATAGAGCGATAACTCCCTGAAGAATTGCCGCGGTGACAAAGACAATAGGATGCTGTCTTTGAATACAAAGTACATGTTCTGCGATTCCGGGTTTTATAATGGGAAAGTCAACCAACCGTTGTTTTTCTTTCCTTTTTTTATGATGTCCTTCTGACATGAATTTCAAGCCTCCTTGAGACTTAACCTTGTCTATTATAAGCTACTAAACGCAATTATACCAGAAGGCCACTCCAGCCTCTCATAATAGGCTAAATTAGCCTCGAAGATCTTGATTTCGGCCCATATATGAGGTATACTGTTTGTCTGAAATATGGCAACAAACGAGCTACCCAAACCCCGTCTTTCCGCACAGCAACAGCTGGTTCTTAGGGACCGCGCCTTAACCATGAGTCGGGTCGGTTTTAGTGCATTGGTGCCCAGTGTTACTGCTGAAGTCGCGTTTATTGCAAATGACGAATCCGCGGGATGGATCATAGGTGGAGCTGTTGCAATACTAGGTTTCCTTGGTTTTACGGTTGACCGCTTTGCTGCCTATAGAAGGAGAGAGCGAGCCCAAAAGAGAGCCCTTGATAGCAATGCTCGAGACATAGAAAAATATGAATCGAAACGTGTTCAAAAAATCCCACGAGAAGAGTCAACTCTTCCTCTTCATGTTGTCCGTGATGTAGAACAAATACAAGCCTCCTAAAATTTTCTAAATTATCTTCGATTCAAGCGTTTTTTCAATAAGGCAGTGGGGCTCGTGTAAGAGAGCCTATAGAGGACTGGAAGTAAGGTCTCTTACTACTTCGCTGGGTAAAGTAGGACTTTCAAGAAATGCAGTCTTTGATTTTAGCGCAACGGTATTTGCAAGCGCTGTTGTCAAAACAGAGACCCCCCGAAAAATTCCTCTCTTCAATTTCCCCCGCACTAATTCATCTTTCATAGTTGTTAGATCCTCTATCAATATTAAGGAAGACAGATCGTAAAACGCCCTTTCAGGATCAGAACTTGTCATAATTCCCCTAACCTTATCCATGTGTTTGAGGTAGAGTCTTTCACAATAAGCCAGCATGTTTTCGCTCTTATATGGGATTCCCCCGGGTGCATTCTGAAGATCATTGTAATCGGACTGAATATTGCGGAATCTTTGTAGGTTTTCTCTTGGATTATCTGTCCCAGAGCGGTCGGGAGGCCGGGATTCTATCTCATTATATGCTGTCTTTAAAGTAAGATCGGTGAGCTCTATACTTGCCGCCAACTCTTCCTGAGCTTGTTTACGTTTTATCTTTCTCACAAGACCTGTCACTCCTTCGTAAGTCCCGTTTAAGAGTTCCTGTGACGCCACATATCCGGCAAGCAATCTCAATCCGTCATCTGCTATGTCGGATATTGGTTGCAGGCTATGAGGCAACATACCTTCTCCAAACCATAAAGCAGAACCGGTGAAAACTGACCCTGCAACCGCAGCTCGTACAAACCGGTTTCTCGTAAGCGCTTTAACCACTTTCCGAACGCCTCGGTCGGAGAATTCTTTGGCTAGGCCGGTCCGAGCGATCTCTTCTCTTAAAAGAAGATCTGCCAACACATGGAGATGATTGGCAGCAAGATCTTCAACTGAATGACTGATAGTCGGACCAAAACTCAAACGTTCAACTACCTGTGGAAGGTATTCGACTTCTTCAAGTGCCGCCTGGGGGGGCGTGCCGGAAATCTGCCGGAGTTTATTTAATACCGCAAGGGTGTAATCTTCCTTCGCTTTTTCTTCGGCTACTTTTGCCTCTTTTCTGTTTTTAATCCCTTTTTTTGCAAAAACAGACTCCGTATAAGTTCTTCTTGCTTTCATTAATGCCCTATCAACATCAGTGATCTTCGGACCTTCATATATGGCTTTTGCCGGATACTCAGCAAGCTCTTCGATAAGCTCTGCGGGTGATCTTCCGCTTCGTAAAAAGTCGACTGCTTGATCCGATAACAGTGCTCCGGGTTCATACCAAAACAGTTCATATGCAATGCCTGCTTTTGTTACCATCCGCTCTGCTTCTTCCTTGATCTCCCTTGCTCTTTCGGATTCACGGTGAAGTCCAACCTCATCATTAAACTTGTTAAGATAAACAGTTGTCCCTTTTTCTTCAACTGCATTTATAACATCTAACGCTTGGTCCCTAGTACGTTCAGGCTTTTTTGGAGGTGGTTTAACCGGGAGCTCTGCTATAACGTCTCTCATGGTTGGTCTTTATGAATTAATTCAAGAAGCTGTTTGAGCTTTTCGTCGAGTTGAATGCGTTCTTTTGCAGCAATCTGCTCAGCCCGTGCTTCAAGATCGGGAAATTTTGTTTTGAGAAAATCAAATATTTCTTTTTCAGAAGCTTGTCTGTCGATCATTCCTTCGAGTTCTAATTGATCGGTGGAACTGAGTTTTTCGGTAAGTTGTTCGACGAGCTTGAGAAGTACCAACTGTGTCATGCCGGCGATGATCGTAGATCGTTGGGGCTCGGGAAGATCCTGCACTTTCGTGTTAAGCATATCTTGTACGCTGGTCATACTTTGATTGTAACAAAGTCCAGTATAATTTCGATATG
>Ga0156005_113_pt2 | contig 24189 bp, 26 predicted proteins | sample RifCSPlowO2_02_FD_107659 | JGI IMG/M metagenome (GOLD analysis project Ga0156005, IMG submission 107659) | Candidatus Roizmanbacteria bacterium RIFCSPLOWO2_02_FULL_40_13
AACCTACTTTTAAAAGATGGAGAGCTTGTCTGGACGTTCCAAAAGCCTTACGACATCCTTTTAAAACCCGGGTATCGTTCTAACATGTCCAGGGGGAGGGACTCGAACCCCCGTAGGCCGAAGCCAGCAGATTTACAGTCTGCCCCCGTTGACCGCTTGGGTACCCCTGGAGTAGTATATATTATAGCATTTTGAGCTCTCACAGCTGGTAGTTTTTAAGCTATTGAATATTGAATTAATATGGTTTAATATCTTATTCCATGCTTACTAAAACTGACTTTACAAATCTAAGAAATGAATTTGCAACTAAAAAAGATCTTAAGAAATTTGTAACAAACACAGAATTTAGATACGAAATTAATCGGTTAGACAAAAGAATTGACGACTTTCATAAAGAGTTTGTTGAGTTTAAAGACACCGTTTTACAAACTTTAGATTGGCTGGTCGGAGCGTTCAAGGATTTCAAAGATGAACTCCAAATACTCACTTCAAGGTATCCGGATATACACGACAGACTGGACAATCATGAAATTAGGATCACAAAGCTTGAAAAGAAAACAAACTAACCGCTAAAACCTTCTTTTTGCTATCATGAGGTATGACCTTGACTGATGTGTCCTACTACGTACGCAAGTACTATCCTTTCGTGATCCTTGGCGTTATCTGTCTTTTAATCCTGTATTATTCTATTCGCTTGACTATCCTTTATGTTGAGTCTCAGAAAGTCACACCGCTATTCATCAATACTACATTTGGCAGGATAAAAAAACCTCATCTTTCTGAAGCTACTCCAAGTGCGGGTTTAACATTTAAACTGGATACGATTGAAGGAGTTCCTACGACTGCGACTCCTGCGGCACGAGTATTTTTTCTTCCTCCTTCACAAGCAAGATTTGGTTACAAAGAAAAAGTTTTCCTTATCGCAAAAACACTGGGATTCAATGCTGATAATAATGCCTATAAACTGATTACCAATCAGGCTATTTTTACCGAGCCCAAGCAAAAACTCACCGTTGACATCCGCAACTTTAATTTCAGCTATCGCTATTCTTTTGAAGAAGACGTTGACCTTATCAATCAAGCAGTGACTCCGGAGACAGCAGAAAGTCAGGAAAACGCTTTGGATTTTTTCCAGTCAATCGGAGCATATCCTCAAGAGTTCGCACAGGGAAAAACCAATGTGATTTTTCTACGATATAATCCGGAAAACAAATCAATCGCAATCTTAAAGGACAATCTGAGGGCGAACCTCGTTGAGGTAGATTTTTACAGACCTGACATAGAAGGTTTTCCGGTTATTTCACCCAAGTACTTCAACAGTCAACATTATGTCCTCATGCTGTTTAACAAAGACGGGGAGGCAAAGATCCTGCGTGCCAATCTACAGTTTTACCCAAAATCTTTGGAACAGGTAGGGGTGTATCCTCTGAAAACAGGAGAAGAAGCATATAAAGAGTTGACAGATGGGAAGGCAAATGTGGTTTCAAATCCCCGTGAAAAAAAAAGCATTATTATCCGCAAGATGTTTGTTGGATACCTTGACCCTGACATTTATCAAGATTATCTTCAGCCGGTATACGTCTTTTTAGGAGACGAAAATTTTGTAGCGTATGTGCCTGCAATAAGTAGTGAATATCTTACTGACTAAGCGGTTCTTCGTAGCGTACGTTTTTATCTATCCAGTCAACTATGTTTTCGGTATCCTGAAACCGGTCCAGACTTTTTAATACTACAACTACAAACTCATGACCATCCGCTCTTTTGTAGAGACTGACTAAATTTTCTCCGGCCTCTTCCGTATACCCTGTTTTTAATCCACCTATCCCCTGGATCTCTCCCAAAAGCTTATTGACATTGGTCAAAGTATGGAAGTATTTGAAGTCTTCGTCGGAGATGATGATTTCTTTTGTCGAAACGATTTTCCCAAGATACCTATTTTTTAAAAGTTCACGTGCAGCAAGCGCAAGATCATAAGGAGTCGTGTATTGATTAAACGCATCCAATCCCGCAGGATTTTTAAATCGCGAATTATTCATATGGAGGTCTTTTGCTTTTTTATTCATAAGCGAGACAAATTTTTCTTCTCCATAATGATCTGCAAGAACAAGCGCCGCATCATTACCCGAATGCACCAGTAGTCCATAGAGGAGTTTTTCAATCGTAATTCTTTCCCCCGGGACAAGGCCCATGACCTGCCCGTCTTCAGTAACTCTTTCTACGGTTATGACCTCCTCAGGCTTATAAAGATCATATGCGACAAGTGCGGTAATAACTTTTGTCGTAGATGCAGGATAAAATCTAGCCTTTTCGTTTTTTGCAAACACCGGTGTAAATGAAGGGAGATCGAGAATGTAAATCCCCTCTGCGGTAAGAAACGGAGTAGGTGAAGGTTGCGCAATTGGTACAGGGTTTCGAAGAAGTGCCCTTGGTGTTTCCTTTCTTTCAAAAAGCTTTCTGTTAAACGCAAAAATCTGAAAAAGTTCAGAATCCCCCGGATAAAACAGAAGAAGCAGAGTGAAGAATGTAAACAAGATATAGAAGCGCTTTTTCATACCGGTTATTTTTTTCTTTTTTTCGAAAGTCTGACGTCAACTCGTTCCATATCGCGAGGGAAAAGTGCTGCTTCCCGTACGTTGGGTAACTGGAGAAGGGTTTTTGTCAGTCTCTCAAGTCCAAATGAAAATCCTCCTTCGGGAGGCATTCCATATTGAAATGCCATGAGATACATCTCAAAATCATCCGGATTCATTCCGCGATCCTTTATGGTTTTAACAAGTTTTTCATATTCATGGACCCGTTGACTGCCACTTGCAATCTCCAATCCTCGAAAAAGAATATCATAGCTTAAACTTAACTCAGGATTTTTAGGATCCGGCATCGTGTAAAAAGCCCGTTTACGAGTTGGAAAATGTGTCACCGTGACAAAATCACTTTTCTTTTCCTTCTCAGCCCACTTACAGATATCAACCTCATCTTCAGGTGATAGATCTTTTTCTCCGACTACATTTCTGCCGGTTTCTTTTTTAATTACTTCCTGCGCTTCCTTCAGGGTAAGCCGGGGAATCTTTCCCACCAGGACAGGAGACACGTTGTGTTCTTTCAGCTCTTTTTTACAGGCCTTTTCAGCATGAGCAATGGTTTCAACCGCAACTTTTTCTAAGAGATCAAGGAGCTCTTCAAACTCTACAAATCCAAACTCACAATCCATCTGCACTGATTCTGCCAGATGGCGTGTGGTAACAGAGGGCTCAGCACGATAGGCATGAGCTATCAGATATACTCTTTCTAGCGCGGGTATCACCATTTGCTTGTATAGTTGAGGGCTTTGGGTAAGAGAAGCGGTGTGTTCATAATAATCAAAGCCAAAAACTTCGGCTCCACCTTCGGTTGCAGTAATCGTGATTTCAGGCACGATCACCTCTGTACAGCGGAGGCTTTTTGAGATCTTGCGAAAGCCATCCATCAACGCTTCCTGTACTTTGAAAATTGACTTAACTTTTGGATGTCGTAGTGTCAGGGAGCGGTAGTCAAGAAGAGTAGGAAGGGTCACCTCAAGGTCTTCCTTACCCATATCAAAAGGAAGCGTGTCTGCGTGGGAAAGTACCTCAACGTCTTTTGCCTGAAGTTCAATCTCACCCGTTTCAACCTTTTTATTAATGAGTTTTTCTGGCCTTTTTTTTATAGTTCCTGATATTTTGACTACGTCTTCAGGGTGAAGATCCCGAAACCGTTCGTCTCCTACAACCTGAAGAATCCCCGTTGAGTCACGAAGATCGATGAACACGATTTTTTTATGGTCGCGGAGATTAGAAACCCAGCCGTACACCGTAACATCTTTTCCAATTTGTACTAGCGAATCTTTAACAAAAAAGTTTTTCATAAGTCTCAATAGTTTATTTTATATAACAAATCAGTTTTATTCTTCCCCATCAGGAGCTTCCTTGAGCAGTTTTTCATCATCCTTTTTAGAGGTAAGAAGCCGCGTTGATGCGATTTTCTGTCCCAAGGCGGAAAAATTTTTCCCAAATTGAGCAATTTGATTATATGCATTTGTTACGTGCTTGGTAAGGACGGCAAGCGCCTCGTCAGATTTCTCATAGTCTTTTTTAATCGATTGCAGAATCTCAAGAATTTCCTTTGCCTTGGATTGAATCCGTTGTCCTTCCATAGACATGAGTATTGCCCGGATATATGCGTAAAAGCTGGTGGGGGAGACAGAAATCACTCTTTGCCTACTTGAAAAATCATAAAGGTCTGCATCGCTTACGATCTCGTAAAAAATTGCCTCTGAGGGAATATACATGAATGCGTAATCCGTAGTTCCCTCGGTGACAAGAATATATTTTTTTGAAATGTCCTGAATATGTTTTTTAACATCCCTTACAAACTCTTTTTTTATTTTTTCACGTTGCATCTCGCTTGTTTCCTTTACCATTTTGCGATAGTTTTCCATAGGAAACTTCGAATCTATCGGAATGATTCCTGCCGCTGTTTTTATGACCGCATCAACTTTTTCACCATTTTTAAATGCGTACTGCATACGGTAGGACTCTTTGGGAAAATGCTGAGTGAGGAGATCTTTCAGGATGGACTCTCCGATATTTCCCCGAAGTTTTGGCGATTGAAGGAAGTCCTGAAGATCCCTCATTGATCTTCCTATTTCAGAAAATTCACCGATGCTTTTTTGAACTCCGCCAATAACTTTCGCCGCATTGTCCAAGCGGGTATTAAAAGCTTCTTGATTTCTCTCTAATGATTGCTGAAGGACTTTTCGATCCTCCGCACCCCCTGTTTGCAGTGTCTTTATCACTTCCAGCAGTTTGTCGGATGAGTCGTCGGTTTCCTTAAGTTGAGCAAGCCAGCGGTGGACAAAGAAAAGAATTACTCCTATGGAAAGGATCGAGATAAGGAAAATTAATGCGAGAATAATTGAGACATTCACAGTAGGAAATTATACCACGGTGGGTGTTGTTTAGAAGTTGGGTCTTAAGAGGAATTTAGGAGAGTTTGTCCGGATTGGGTCTGAAGATTTTGGGTTTAAGCCATTCTTCGTCTTCTTCATCTTCATCGTCAAAGTTGTCTCCTTCAAGACCGGTTGGCTCACTTTCAAGTGAATCCATTGAACGAGCTGCGGTTCTTTCAAACGAGATCTTTTTAGGCGCGTCTGGTATTTTTTCCTCTTTCGCTTTGACCGCCCCGCTTTTCATCAGAAAGGCTGCGGTTTCAAAGGTGTCTGCGGTTACCTGTGGAGATGAAAAATTCTGAGTAGCAAAAGAAAGCCCCTGATAAAGGTTTGTGGAAATCTCTTTGTCGAGTTCACAGTTAAGGCTTCGCAATAGGTTAAGAACAATCTCTGAAGTAGAGGAGATCCCTCGGTATACAAGGTTGACTGATCCAAAAAACGTGTTGGTCAGGGTCCGTGCGATATTTATCAGTTTTTTTCCTTTAAAAAGCTCTTGGTTGTCCTGATAGAGGGCTCCGAGTGAGCGCAGCGAGGTCGCATCAACCGTTATGATAAAGTCCACAGAGCCACCGGTATAGCCATAAGTAACCTCTTTTTCATTTAATTTTGCATGATTTTTTCCCGGAGTAACCACGATATTAAAGCGGTTAGCCTGTATGAAATAGTCGATTCTGTCGGTAGAGCCGTCGGTGTACGGGAACGAAATAACAAGATTTTCACCTGAAGTAGTAAGGGTAGGTTGAACTTTGTCGGCTGCAAAAAGGTCAGATTTGATATCGCTGGAGCAGGCAAGAGACACGTTTTTTCCGAGCTTTGAAAGACCCAGATATAGTGCGGCAGCCGCAGCTATGGTATCAAGAGATGGGTTTTCAGGAAGACAGATGACTCCTGAAGCTGAATCGTGAAGAACCTGCGCTGTTTTTTGCAAGAGATTTTTGCCGGATTGCATACAATATTATAGGATGAATTTTACCATATCTCCTATGCGTATGTCAAGCTGCGGATTAAACACCATCCCAGCTTCCTGGTCCTTTTTCACCTCTTCTACTGACTTTGCCCTTGATTTAAGCGAGACCAGTTTTGCTCGGCCTACAAGCGTTTTATCGCGGTAGATTTCTGCAGGATCTCCTATATTAGCCTTGCCTTTGGTAATCTTTACGCCAAAGATCTTTTCGTCGTGGACAATAAAGGTGGCAAGAATTTTGGCTTCACCTTTAAGATTTTTTTCGCGCTCTTCTTTTTCTTTGAGTAACTCCGAAACCTCAGAGAGCTCATCGATCAATTCATAAATTATATTATAGGTTTTTATTACTACCTTTTCTTGCAATGCTATATCTTTCACTTCGTTAGACGGCTTAGTATTAAATCCAATGACGATTGCCTTGCTTGTTTTAGCCAGGAAAATGTCAGATTTATGGATATCTCCGACACCTTCAAAAAGAACTTCAATATTGGCTTTTTGGCCGAGTGTATGAAGAATAGCCTCAAGAGATCCCTTTGAATCAGCTTTAACGATCAGTGTAAGCTTTTTTTCTTCAGTCTCCGGTTTGAGAAATGCCTTTAGGTCAAACGGAACATCAGGCTTAGCCACTGCGGCCTCTTGAATTTTTTTCGTCTCGGTGGATCGTATGACACTTCCGACTTCAGGAATCTCATTAAAACCAAGAAGTTCAAATGGAGTTGAAGGAACGGCTTCTTTAATCTGAACTCCGCGGTCATTGACCATAGAACGTACCTTTGTTTTTTGACTGTCTATATATATAGTATCTCCTACTGATAGTGTGCCGTCCTTGATGATTGCGCTAGCCACGACTCCACGCCTATCCTTTTTTGTTTCAACGATATGGGCTTGAAGTTCGCCTCTCGGATCATAGGTAAGATTCAATTCAGACGTAAGAAGGAGGATGGACTCAAGAAGAGAATCGACTCCTTTTCCGGTTTTTGCCGAGATGAGAACACTGGGGACCTTTCCACCCTTGTCTTCAACAATAACCTCTTGTTTCATAAGATCTATCTTTACCTTTTCAACATTTGCTTCAGGAAGATCGGTTTTATTAAAAACGACGATAAAGGGAATGTTTGCCGCCTTGATGTGAAGTATAGATTCTGCGGTTTGAGGCTTCACCGAGTCTTTGGCATCGATTATGAGAAGCGCAATATCTGCGACCTCTGCTCCACGGAGACGGAGCTTGGTAAACGCCTCGTGGCCGGGGGTATCTATAAAGGTGAGCTTGTCGGTATGATAGTCTTTTATTCCTGTCGTAACCTCATACGCACCGATACGCTGCGTGATGCCTCCATACTCTTTTTCAGTAAGTTGGGTTTTTCTGATGTAATCCAATAGGGTTGTCTTTCCGTGGTCGACGTGACCTAAGATTGCAACAACGGGTGGTCTTGAAACTCTCGACATATATCAATAATAACTAATGAAAAGCGAAGAAAACGTGTCTATTATACTTAATTCGTTTGGGGTTCGGGTTTACTTTCCACGGCGGGTACTTCCGCAGGAGTTGGTTCTTCTTCAGGGGCAGCCTCGCTTGGACTTTCCACTGCTTCTTCAGCTTTAGCTTCTACTTTTGTTTCTGTTTTAACCTCTTCATTTATAACAGGTTCTTCTTTTGCATCTGTCTTAACTTCAGCTGCCTGTGTTTTTTCTTCTTCAACAGGTTCTGCAACTTCCTCCGAAGGTTTTTCTTCGGCTTTTACTTCAACTTTTTCGGCTTTAGGTTCAGCTGGTTTTTCTTCAACAGCCGGTTTTTCAGAAGCAACCTGTACGATATCAATCTCATATCCGGACAGGGCTGACGCAAGATTTACATTTACTCCGCTTTTTCCAATCGCAAGAGGCGCTTGGCTTTCCTCAACCGTTACTTTTGCTTTGGGTTTCTCGCCTTCCTTAGCTTCTTTAAACTCGACATCGATGATCTTTGCAGGGGAGAGGGCTGAGATTAAAAAGAGCTTTTCATCCTTATTCCACTGGATGATATCGATTTTTTCATCTCCGCCTAATTCGCTGGTTACGGTCTGGACCCGTACACCCTTTTGTCCTACACATGCACCAACCGGATCTACTCCACCTTGACTACTGAAAACAGCAAGTTTCGCACGTTCTCCGGGTTCGCGTACTACTTTTTTTATCTCTACCGTTCCGTTTGCAATTTCCGGAACCTCTTTTTTGAAAAGTTCAGCGAGTAGTTGGGGATCGGTGCGGGATACAATAATTGCTGAATTACCGAATTTATCTTCACCGATCGACTTTATGTAAAAGTTAAGGTTGGTATTAACGGTGTATTTTTCATTTTTTATCTGCTCCTCTTTCGGTAGGATGGCTTCGACTCGTCCTATGTCAACGTACGCGTTGTAGCCATCGTATCGAATGACTCTTCCTTGGGTAATTGTCCCAAGTTGGCCTTTATAGTGGGAAATAACTGTTTTCTTCTCAACCTCACGAATTTTCTGAAGAATTACTTGTTTGGCAGTTTGTGCTGCGATGCGTCCGAAACCGGGTGGGGTAATATCTACCTCATCTTTGACGAGTTTGGCTTCACCTGTGGTTTTGTTCACCCGCACTATAATGCTTTCCTCTGCGTCTGGATCTTCTGGGGCTTGAGTCTCTTTCTTATACGCAGCAAGAATTGCCATTTCAATAGAGGCGATCACGTCATCGGGAGAAATACCGCGTTCTGTCGCAACCTGATTCAAAGCTAGCGCAAATTCACTTTTTACAATACTCATAGCATATAATTTTAGCACACGGAGGGACCAATTGGAACACCTGTTCGCACGAACTCATAGAGAGCAGAACCTTAAAATTTTTTTACTCCTGGTTTTCTACTGATATAATTTTTACATGAGAGTTACGATTAGAGCAGCAAAGCCAAGCGATATAAAAGAATATACATCTTTGTTGCAGCGTACCTATGAAAGTGCGTATACAAATGATTCTCTGGGACTTACAAAAGAGTGCTTTTCTCAAGAAGTTTTTAACACTGCCGATACTCAAAAGTATCTTCTTTCTAATCTCGTTAATAATAGTAGTCGAAAAGCGTGGCTTGCATTTATCGAATCACAAATGGTTGGTTCTGTAACAATAAAGAAGAAAGACAATAACTACGAAATTACAGGATTTTATGTCACCTCTGAATATCAAGGTCGAGGAATCGGCAAACAACTATGGAATAAAGCATTTGAATTCTCGTCAAAAGGAGATATTTTAGTCGATCTATATGTTCACAATAAAAAATCAGTGGCGATGTATAAAAAGTGGGGTTTTGTAATTGACAAAACGAGAGGAGAAAATGGCTACTTTTATCGTCATTGGCAAGAATGGCCTGATAACTTAAAAGCTAAATGTATGTATATGCGCTTGATCCGAAGTAAAGATTAGGAGTTATTCTTTTTTCCCTGCAGGAGGCTTAGCTTCTGGCTGTTTTTCCTTTTTTTCACCTTTATCGCCCTTTTCAGCTGGAGCAGCTTGTTTAGCGTCTTTACCTTCGGCTACTTCTGTTTCGGGAGCTGCTCCTTCTTCACCCTCTTTTACAGCTTCAGTAATAACTTCAGGTTCGGCTACTGCGGTTTCTGCGACCAAGCTTTCTTCTTTGTGAGCAATGACCGAGACCAAAACCTTATCAGCCTCTTCCTTTACAGTATATTTATCAGATTTTGGCAGATCCGACACCTTGATTTCATTTCCTATTTCTTTTAGTGCCGCGATATCAACCTCAACTTCGTGTGGAATCTCAGCAGGGAGCGCTTCGACGCGGACAATGTTTGAAAGAGTAAGAAGAACTCCACTTTTTTGAGTTACCGCTTCTGATTCTCCGACTACCTTTACCGGTACTTCGGTTTCGATCTTTTGAGTTAAGTCTACCTTTCGGAAATCAACATGAAGAAGCTTATTGTTCACGGGATGTCTTTGGACGTCTCGGACTAAGACAGGAATTTCTTCCTTGCCGACTTTAAGATATATAATTCCGGTTTCTTCAGCGACACGGTATGTCTTACTGAAATCCTTAAGTTCTACGGTTACAGATTGGGATTTAAACTTAGGCCCAAAGACATTCGCAGGAACCTTTCCCTGATGCCGGAACTTCTTAAGTTTTTTCCCAAAAAGAGTACGAGCTTCAGCATCCAGATGGAGCTTTACAGCAGTATGTTTAGATTGGGCAGCCATGGTATTATTTCAAAAGCTCAAGAAAAAAAATCTTGTCAGCAGTTAATGAAGTATTATAGAAAATCCGGTTGTCTTTTACAAGAGCAGAAAAATTTTGATTGGAAAGCGAAATGTTTTTCGGAAGAGTAATCTCCAGAATAAAATCAGAATTATTAGAACCGATCTGTTTTTGAAAAATTAGTTGATACACGCTTCTTCCGCTTTTTATTTGTCTTGGTAGTTCGTATGATATTTTTAACTCGGTTGATTGTCTCGGCTGAAGCTGTACAAATAATCCCACGCTTTTAAATTCAATCTCGCTCTCATCGTATTCCCCAACGGCTACATCATCTTTTGTAACTGATTTTATTATCGATCCTTCTGGAAGCAGTACCTGAAAATAATCCCGATAGGGACCACCGGGAAAAGCTTCATTTGGGGAATCGTTTTTCAGTTTTACAAAAAGATTACTAACGATTTTGCCATCCTCGCCAATATTTACTCTCTGAGTTAATAGCCGTGAAACGAAAAAATTTGCTTTATTGACACCGAGATTTGCATCAATAGGAAAGACGTAATCAATAACACAGTTTTGAGTTTGTATTGCACAGCGGGGTATAATCGTTTTACCCGACCAATACAAAGCATCAAATACCCGCTGGATTTCAGGATCATCCACCAAAATCGTCATTTGTTTTTCGTCAAAAGATTTTTTTACATTTTGCAAAAGTTTGGCAGGGGAAACATCATCCACATTAAGAATTATCTGATCGGCAACAGATCCTAAGAAACTTTTTTTCTGAATTGAGCCGGGAAAGAAATTTTTCTCAGCGTAATACTGGGCTTTCAAGTAAAAATTATCTTTATTTATCTGTTCGTTAAAATCAGGAAGATGAATCTGTCCATATGCATCTAAAAGATGTTGAATCGCTGTTGTTGTAATAAGTATTCCTCCGGAAAAATCGCCAAGTTTTAATTCCTGATCGAGAAAAAATTTAGCCTGATTGTAGTTGTCGTAAAAATCCGGTGAAAATGCCGAATCCCTTAAAAACCAGTGCGGTTGATTTAGATACTTCCGTATAGGTTCAGGAGGCGTTACATGATTGAGAAGTTGTCCATCAGCGTCATAGACATCATAGACTTGAATATTTTCAAGAGTTAGATCTTTCATAGTTAAGACGCCAAACGAGCCGATAAAACCTCCACCCGGCCTAAGCTCCATATTGTTTGCAAAAAGCAGCAGGTATTTCATTTCTTTTCCTTTGGCTAATAATTTATCGGTAAAAGGAAGGATATTATCCGCCTTGACGATAAGTTCCACACTTTTTGAAAGATCTTTCCGATAGGTATTAGCAAGTCCAAATGGGAGATCAGCCAGCTTTTGATCGAGAAAAATTAGATTGTTTTTAATGTCACTAATATTTTCTTTCAGTTTCGCCAGTCGTGCTTCAAGTAGTCCCTTTTCTTCCTCGGTTTTTCCCTTCTCAAAAACCAAAGACATGATATTGCGTGAATTTTCATACGAAATGTAAGTTTTATCCAACGTCTCGATGGCCTTATCGTTTACATCGACTAATGTATCGGAAAAAAGAGCAAGAGAAAAAAGAAGATAGCTTGGTCGTGAAAACGAATAAAAGGCTTTACCGGTGTTTTCAAGATTTTCAGCGATTTTCAGCGTCTGTTTTGCTTTGTCGAGTTGACCATCTTTAAATGTTTGAGCCGATCTGTAAATAAAAAATGAGGAAAGAAAAAGCGGAGGAAAGATGAGGAGATGGTAGAGTACAAATAATAAAAGGAAGAGAAGAAAAAGCTGTTTTTTTGTAAAAAATGGAAAATTTCTAAGTGGAGTTAATTGTTTTTTAACCACCGGTTCTTTCGAATGGCGCTCTCGGTCGTCAAACTTAAAAAATACTTCCCTGCTTTTTGAAAAAGAAAACCAAAAAAGTTTTTCCAGATCGCTTTGATCAAGATAGGGAGAATTGACCGATACTATTTTCACGTTTCCCAGACGGCGGGACCGTACAAAAGACGTGAGCTCTTCAGCCCACTTTTTTTTCTGAATAAAAATAAAAATAACTCGCTGTTTTTTTTGGATCGAAAGCGTAAGATCCTCCCTCCGCTTATTTACGATAAAAATGTAGGCAAAACGGTCGGTTTTGGCAGGAAGGTGGGGAGAGACGTAAACAGTGCTGTCATACTTTTTCAACTCCTCCTTTAGTATTTTTCCAAGAGGAGTAAATTTTTCATCCACCAGAAGAATCTCTTGTTTTCTTTCTGATTCCTGAACAACGAGCTTCATAGCTTTATTGTATAATTTCGTGATGATAAGTGGGGATCCCAACGATAAAATTTTTTATCTGCGCAGTTTAAAAGACACAGAAAAACTAAAAAATTTTCTTGCGCCGTACAAAAAAGCAGTTCTTGTCGGAGGCTGTTTTGACGTGCTTCATTATGGTCATGTTGTTTTTTTTAAAAATGCAAAAAAGCAAAAAGGATCCCTTATCGTTCTTCTCGAACCCGATACCTCTCTTCTCAAAAGAAAAAAAAGAAAAGCAATTCATACTCAACGTGATCGCGCCGAGATGGTTGCCGCGATTTCTTATGTCGATGCAGTTGTCGCCATTCCGCATTTCACCAAAGATGAAGAATACGAGAAGCTCGTTAAAATAATCAAACCGCGCGTGATTGCAGTAACCGAAGGAGACGAACTTTTGAGACATAAAAAAAACCATGCGAAACTTGTAGGAGCACAGGTTATAGAAGTAACGCCTAAGATAAAAGGACTTTCAACAAGTTTAATTACTAACTATGCGACTCTTTCTAGCGATTGATTTACCAAAAGAGGTGAAGCAGAGCATTGCAACTCAGCTCGCACCCTTAAAAAGCGAGTATCCGGACTTTCGATGGGTTGATGAATCCAGATATCACATCACACTTCACTTTTTCGGAGAAAGGGATGATCCGGAAAAAGTAATAGAGCGTGTTTCGACCGCTGTTTACGATATTGATCCTTTTAGGATGTATTCCGGACAGGCAAGCCTATTCATGAAAAATACGATCATCCTTCACATTACATTTCAAAGAAACAGAATGATAGAAAGACTAGCGTCACAGGTGCAGGATGCCTTTAATGAGAACAAGGCCATACGATACATTCCTCATCTCACGATCGCCCGCTATAGAATCCCTTCAAAGCAGCAATATCTGCTTATCAAGAAAAAAGTAGGAAGACTTAATCTAGATGTAGAGTTTGATGTTACTCAAATAACGCTGTTTAACAGCGTTATTAAGAGCGAAAAACCTCTGTACGAAACAATTGCAGAGATCCCTCTGGAAAAGCACGCGCCTTAAGCTGCGCCAATTCGGAACATTCCGGTTCCGCAATCAGGACATTTTCCTTTCAAGGCTGGTTTTCCGTTTTTCAAGGTGACTTTTTCTGGGTTATCGACCTCTTTTTTTGCTCGGCATTTTACACAATACATTGTTGCCATATTATTTCTTCACCTCCTCTCAATAAATCGAAATACTGTTTTCGAAACTAAAATTATAGATTTTAGCTTCAGAATTTAAAATAATTATTAATCGTACCAAAATACACTGCGATTTCAAGCGCAATAATACTCACGATCAAAACAAGACTCTTCTTAAAATCACGCTTAAAGTGTTGCAGTAGGACCTTTTCCTCACTATTAGGTTTTGTATCTCTTGAAGCTAAGGGTTCGATGGCAGGCGCTTTTTCGACATTTATTTGCTCACGCACAGCAACTGTCTCGGGTTGTTGAAGGTTCTGGAGAAGTCGTAGTCGCTTGCGTTCCCGCGCAAGATTCTTTTCATGCTTCGTTTTTTTAGGCACAAACTAACTTTTAACATATTGACACCTTTTTGTAAAGCGTCTAGAATAATAAACAATGTTGCTGTATGTTGCCCTCGGGATTTTATTTGTATGGCTTGCCATCCTGTCATTTTTTCTTTTTCAGACACGTCAGCACTATTTTCACTTAGTGCGAAGGACCGGAAGACAAAGGTTGGATGAAATACTAGAGACACTTCTTGCGCACGATCAAGGCATTCAGACAGAATTAGGAGCAGTAAAAAAAGAAGTAGGTCAACTAATCGATCAGTCAAAGTTCTATTTTCAAAAACTGGGACTTGTCCGGTACAACGCATTCAGCAAGACCACACCGGACCAGAGCTTTGTTCTTGCACTCTTGGATAAAGAAAGCAGTGGAATTATCGTTAATTTCATCTATACCCATGACGGGGTAAGGATTTATACTAAGCGTGTAAAACAGGGAAAAGGAGAGGAGTATCAGCTTTCCGAAGAAGAACAAACCGCGATAAAGACAAGTAAATAAAAAGATGCTATAATAAAATTAAGCGTGCATTCTTTATATCCACTTGACGCACAAGACCAACACAACGTATTATTAAATTTATGCTAACAAAAAAAGTCGCTATCTTAGTTTCGGTCGTTTTATTTATACTTTCAGCATCTCTTTCTTACTATTACTTTGGATATAGCGTAAAAAACAAGGAAACACTTGAAAAATATCAATCCTCACTTTCTGCCGACTCGGATGAAGAACTAAACGGTGGTCCAAAAACCGAAGAATGTCCGTTAAACGGTCGGCTTTATTCAAAAGCACAAAAAGGACGATGGGATAAAAGACGCCCGATGGGAATTATGGTTGAGAATCATCTTGATGCCCGCCCACAATCCGGTCTTCCTAACGCAGATGTAATATATGAGGTGGTTGCCGAAGGAGGTATTACGCGTTTTCTCGCAGTATTTTACTGTCAGGATGCAAAAGTTATCGGCCCGGTAAGATCAGCCCGCATCTATTTTCTGAAACTATTGGAAGGTTATGGCAGACTACCTTTATACGCCCATGTCGGCGGAGCCAATACTCCCGGACCTGCAGACGCCCTCGGTGAAATTAATGAACTTGGTTGGGACGGATATAATGATTTGAATCAATTTGCGGTTCCATACCCGTATTACTACCGTGATTATGAACGATTACCAAATCGGGCTACAGAACACACGATGTATGCAGCAACATCAAAATTATGGAAATTTGCAGCGAAAGACCGAAAATTAACCAATGTTGATAAAAAAGGAGCGTCATGGGATAAGGACTTTACTCCTTGGGAGTTTAAGGATGAAGCACCGGCATCCAATCGCGGAAAGGTTGCAAAAATCAGCTTCCCATTCTGGTCTCAGTTTGGAGGGGATTATTCGGTCACCTGGACATACGACAAGAAAACAAATACATATAGCAGGATTAATGGAGGAGATCCCTTCATAGATAAAAACACGGGAAAAACCCATACTGCAAAGAGCATAATTGTTGTTTTTGCCAAAGAATCTGCGGCAAACGACGGGTATCCGGGTGGCCACATGTTGTACGGGATTGTAGGAAGTGGTGACGGAATCCTTTTTCAAGATGGTAAAGCAGCTGAGATAAATTGGAAGAAGCCGAAAGACAATCAGATGATAAGATTCTACGATTCTTCGGGGAAAGAAGTGTCGTTGGTACGCGGTCAGGTTTTCGTGGAGATTCTTCCAACCGGTAACAAAGTAACATACTAAACTTTGCTGTCCGAATCAAACCTACCCCCAAACCTGTTCAAATTTTTTAAGTTGCATCTTTTCGTTTCACACGATACACTTTTTACTCGTTATGCTAAAAAAATTAATTCCGTCAAAGACTCGCCTAAAAATTTTAACGCTTTTTTTTCTTCATCCAAACGAAAACTATTACTTAAGAAAAGTAGTCCGTGAGATCAGTGAAGAAGTAAACGCAGTTAAAAGAGAGCTTGATATTTTAGAGGGTGAAAAGGTACTCGATAAGGAGCGGAGATTAAATAAAGTTTTTTATACGATAAATAAGAATTACATGTTTTATGATGAATTTTTAAGAATTTTCTCGAAGTTCGACAACCTTTCACAATTAATCTTCAAAAACCGCTCAAAATTAGGAAAGATTAAATTTATCGCCTTATCGACTAAATATATAAAGCGTCTTTCGATAAAAGAAGATGAAGTATATCTTTTGGTTGTTGGAATAGTCGTTGTCCCTGAAATCACAAGTATCGTAAGCGAAGTAGAAAAAGAATTCGGTAGAGAGATAAACTATACCGTAATGCCGGATGAAGAATTTGCATTTCGAAAGAAAAACAATGATCCTTTTGTCTGGAAATTTTTAAGACAACCAAAGATAATGCTTGTGGGATCTGAAGATGATCTTTTGAAATGAGACTTTTTACAACAGTAAGCATAATACTCCTTTCACTTCTTATTATCCTGATCGATTTACCCGAAAACACCAGAGTCCATTTTCAAGTTGCCAACCGCACAGTAGATTTTAGGGTGAACCCCTTATCAATTAACATAAATTTACTGGGTTTGCACGTCCAAAAAGATTTCCGGACTCATCTTGGACTTGATTTGCAGGGTGGGAGTCATCTGGTATTTCAGGCGGACACTTCAAAACTTAAAAACGAAGATGTGGCGGATGCGCTGGATTCGGCACGCGATATTATTGAAAAGCGGGTTAATTTCTACGGAGTTTCGGAACCGGCGATCCAAACGGTAAAATCCGGCGATAAATACCGGATCGTCGTTGACCTGCCCGGAATCACAAACGTTGAAGAAGCGGTGAGATTGGTGGGGAAGACAGCGCAGTTGACATTCCGTGAAGAAGCAAAGGATCAAATAAAGGCTGGAACTCAATCTGCTCCGATTATTGCCTTTAATCCAAAATCCAAGCTCACGGGAAAAGACGTAAAAAAGGCGACAGTTTCATTCAATAGTCAGAATGGCGAACCTCAGGTTGCTCTAAGCTTTTCAGACAACGGAGCGAAACTATTCGGAGAGATAACTCAAGCAAACGTTGGAAAACAAGTTGGGATCTTTATAGATGAGAATATTCTTTCTGCGCCCGTGGTGCAGCAACCGATACTTGACGGAAATGCAGTAATCACCGGACAGTTTAGTCTGGAGGAAGCAAAAAGTTTGGTTATTGCCATTAATTCGGGAGCCTTACCTTTGCCAGTTCAACTCGTCGAACAAAGAAATATTGGTCCGTCTTTAGGCGCTGTTGAAATTCAAAAAAGTGTCTTTGCAGGAATTGTGGGATTGATAATGGTTATGCTTTTCATGGTTTTATACTATGGAAGGCTTGGATTTATTGCTTGCCTTGCCCTTATTATTTATGGTTTGATTTCCCTTGCAATCTTTCGGACCATTCCTGTAGTTTTAACACTGTCAGGAGTTGCTGGGTTTATTTTATCCATCGGCATGGCGGTTGACTCCAATATTCTCATATTCGAACGCATAAAGGAAGAACTGAGAAAGGGGAGAGATTTTGATATTGCCATTCGCCTTGGGTTTGGACGTGCAATTGATGCAATAAAAGACGCAAACTTCACTACACTTCTCGTGGCGTTTATTTTGTTTAACCCGCTAAATTGGGAATTCTTTCCACAGTTTGGATTGGTCCGCGGTTTTGCATTGACGTTGGCAATAGGAGTTGGGACCAGTTTGTTTACCGGAGTATTTATCACCAAACATCTTATTAAATTTTTCTATCGACACAAATGATTAACTTTTTGAAATACCGCTGGCTTTATTTTGCAATTTCTGCAATCGTAATCGGGGCAGGAATTCTTTCAATGGCGAGGTTTGGATTCAGATATTCCATTGATTTTGTTGGCGGGACAACGCTTGAATACCGGGTTAACAAAAGCGTCAGTGAAAATACATTAGGAAGCTTTTTACAAAAAGAGGGCGTAGAGATTGTGGATCTGGAAACCATTGAGGGTAAGATTGGATTAAGAACGAAGGCATTGGATGAGAAACAAGAAAGTGCGTTAAGAAAAAACTTGCAAAAAGACCTTGGATTAAAAACCGAACTCTTAAGATTTGAGACTGTGGGGCCGGTTTTAGGACGGGAGACAATGTATAAAACAATAACGGCAGCAATTGTGGCAGTTATCGCAATCCTTCTTTATATGAGCTTCTCATTTAAAGGTGTCAACTTTGCCCTTTCTGCAATACTTGCGCTATTACATGATTTTCTCGTTGTTGTCGGGACCTATTCTCTTCTGTCTTACTTTTTCAAGGCAGAAGTAGATACTCTATTTGTCACCGCACTGCTTACCACGATGTCTTTTTCTGTCCACGATACGATTGTCGTTTTCGACAAGATCCGCGAGTACAAAAAGACAGAAGGGAGGGGAAATGTAGAAGAATATGCAAACCGTGCATTAACAGAAACCTTTGTAAGGTCGATCAATAATTCAATGACCATCGTATTCATGCTTCTCGCACTGATTCTTTTGGGCGGATCTACGATCAGATTTTTTATCGTAGCACTTCTTATCGGAACTATAACCGGGACATATTCATCCCCATTTATCGCAACGCCAATTCTGGTCTGGCTTGAAAAAAGAAAGCGATGAAAATCTAGTTGAAATGAATAAAAGACGCTTGATATACTAAGATGAAGATTTCAAGTAGGATCTTACCGTGGTCCAGTGTCTACACTGGTTTATGGGCTAGCAGTTGACACCAAAACAAATGGCGTTCAACACTCATAGAGTAGGTTCGTATACAAACCTACTCATCCCACGGCAACATCCTGCTTAACAGAAGGATCTGCCGGGATTTCCTCCGTTTCATATACGTTCTCTTCTTGATTTTTTTCTTTAAGTTTGATCACGTACAAATTTCCAATTTCAGCATTTGACTCATCAATTTCGTAAGGGTATTTCCCATAATAGAGAAGGGTGTCGAGGTTATAAGTTTTGAAAAAACTTCGGGCGATAATGTTTGCTCCATATCCGTGCTCACTTGGGTTTATTTTGAAACTACTTTTCTTTTCAGAATCGTCATTAGAAAATTTGATTCCAAGCGCTTTTTGGCTTTTATCAAAAAAAAGAGTAATATATTTAAACTGATTTATTTTATGAAGGTTGTAAAAATGTTTAGGCAAACCGATAGACCCCGTTTTCGTAACGGTAATTGCGTCAACGAATTTCTGATTCCTTTTTTCGTACTTCTCCCAAGAAAAACTCATATAGCTTACTTTGAAACTAACAGATTTAATTATAATAGTAACAAGTATACATTTGCAAGTAGTATTTTGTAATATTTAAAGGATCATAACATATCAAATGCCATGAAAATATTTTCTTATCCCCTTGGAGAGTTGCAAGCAAACTGCTATTTCTTAGTTAATGACAAAGAATGCATCATAATCGATCCTGGAGACTCTGCAGATTTCATTCTTGAAAAAATACAAATAGAAAACCTGAAGGTTCACGCGCTTTTTGCGACCCATGGACATTTTGATCATGTCATGGCAGCAGGGGAGTTACAGATGAGTTTAAAGGCTCCTTTCTATATCGCAGATGAAGATCTGTTTCTTCTCAAACGAGTTACCGAAACTGCAAGACATTTTCTCGGACATGTTCCTGCGATTATTCAGCCGAAAGAAACAAAGAATCTAAAGGGAGGAAAAATGAAGATTGAGTCGTTTGAATTTGAAGTCATTGAAGTTCCCGGACATACTCCGGGATCACGTTGTTTTTATTTTAAAGATGAGAAAACTATTTTTACAGGAGACACGTTGTTCAAAGAAGCGATCGGGCGATATGATTTTTCATACAGCGACAAGAGTCTTCTCAGGGAGTCATTAGAAAAACTTTATTTACTTCCCGAAGATACGTTGGTATACGCTGGCCACGGAGACATTACTACAATCGGCGAAGAAGCAAAAAGAAGAATCATTTAGATTTACTTTCAGCATGAAGAGCTGTATTGATAAGAAGCCCATAGTATGATATAATTTTGCATGCAGGAAAGATATAGAGGCCGAATCCAAGAAAGGTTAACTTATAGATTTGACGGTATTCAGCAATCGTACGTTCATTCCGTAGTTCGAGCGTTTAAAGAAAATGGAGCAGAACTCGAAGTAAGCTATCCCGCCGAACACAAACATGAACCTGTCTTTGGGAGCCCATTTATTCATATTACTGTTGATGGTCCACATGTAAGATCTTTCATACATCTAGTCAACAGAATGGCACGTGTTCAAAGGGGAGAAAGTACACTTGAGGGGTTCGATTTAAATGCAAAAGTTGCTACAACGGTGAGATTGGCTCAACGAAGATTGGAATCACAACGTGTTTCTACTTCAGGTTAATCATCCTTTCAAGTAGGGCTTTTTTTTCGTTTTTGAGTTTTCCTTCAACCACTTCTTCAAATAATTCGTTTAGAATTTTTCCTACCTGAGGCCCGGGTTTTATTTTCAACTCCTTCATTATGTCTTTGCCGTCAATTTTAAGATCGGATATGGAAAATGGTTTTTTTTGGACCTCGACTAGTCTTTTTTTGAAAAGATCAAGTCTCCACGAAGTCGCTGTTGATCCTGAGCCCACACGGTCGCCCGTTCTAAGATCCAGCATGTCTTGAATATTGTCGCGTCCAACGCCTCGTATAAATCTTCGTATTGCTTTATCAGTCTGTATTTCCGATACGGTGAATTGATGCTCCCGGACAAGCATTACCAGTTTGTCTTTATCATTTTTAGATAAGCGAAAACGATCAGCGATCTGACCTGCTTGTTTTGCTCCTATGACTTCATGATTGTAGAAAGTAATAAGTCCGGATTTTTCATCCTTTTTAAATGCTTTAACCTTTCCTATATCATGAAGTAGCGTGGCAAACCGAGTAATTACATCTTTGGAAGGCGTATGTTTTAACGCCATCACAAGATGAGTTCCTACATCGTAAATATGATGGCGCTTAGGACTTTTTTGTGGGATTTCAAAACAAGCGTCAATTTCAGGTAAGATTTGCTCAAGTAGTCCGCATGACCGCAAAAATAACACTCCCTCAGCCGGATTTTTAGAAACAAGAATTCGCAAGAATTCATCGCGGATTCTTTCAAATGAGATCTCTTTGATGAGTTTCGCATTGTTTCTGATCGAATCTCTTGTCTTATCTTCAATAAGAAATCCGAGCTCAGAAGAAAGTCTGACAGCACGCATCAGTCTCAAAGCATCCTCCTGAAATCTTTTATCTGGATCACCCACGGCGCGGATAAGTTTCTTTTTAATATCCTCTTGACCCTTGTACGGATCTGTAAATATTTTGCCGTCATAGGCGATTGCGTTTATGGTAAAGTCGCGGCGGGCAAGATCTTCTTCGATGGTCTTTGCCCACGTTACTTTTTCCGGTCTTCTGTTGTCCTTATAATCTCCTTCGGTTCTAAACGTAGTAACCTCGAAAATATGCTTAAGTCCTGAGCCTGCCGAAGGATTTTTCTCTTCTTGTGAAATTCCAACAGTCCCGAACTTATTATTGTAAAAACCTTTTGGAAAAAGTTTTAGGATTTTCTCAGGAGTTGCAGACGTCGCAAAATCCCAATCCTTAGGTCCGCCAGCTGGCGGATTACCCAATAAAAGATCGCGGATCGAGCCACCGACCACATAAATCTTAAAACCTTTTTTACGGAATACATCCATAAAGCGGGAAACATACACAGGGAGCTGTATCATGAAGTAATTATACAATCAACAGATACACTTTGATATAATCACTCCATGAATGTCAAAGGAAAAGCCGCGATAGAGCGACTTTTTGCAAAAGCAAACGTGCGCATCAACGGAAATCGCGACTGGGACGTACGGGTATCTGACAACCGTTTTTATGACCGGGTATTTTCACAAGGCTCTTTAGGATTGGGAGAATCCTACATGGATGGTTGGTGGGAATGCAGACGGCTTGAACAACTCTTCTATAAGCTACTTCACACCGACGTAAAAGCTCCGTTTAATTGGGAAACCATACAAATAATTTTCAGATCAATTCTCTCAAACATGCAGACGAGGATGGGATCGCAGGAAATTGCAGATACTCATTACAATCTTTCAAGTGAATTTTATTCTTTATTCCTCGGCCCTTACAACCAATACACGAGTTTATATTACCGAAACACTCAAAATTATGAAAAAGCTGAAGAAGCGCGACTTGATCTCATTTGTCGAAAATTGAATTTAACAAAAAAAGATCACGTGCTTGATATTGGATGCGGTTGGGGAGGCTTTGCAAGATACGCAGCAGAACATACAGGCAGTAAAGTGACGGGGATAAGCATTGCCAAAGAGCAGATTACATATGCAAAAAATTTCACCAAAAAACTTCCGGTAACATTGAAAGTGCAAGATTATAGAGATATAAAAGGAAAATATTCAAAAGTATTTTCCGGTGGGATGATAGAACATGTGGGGTATAAAAATTACAGGAATTATTTTGAAATAATCTGGAACGCATTACCTGATGACGGAATCTTTGTCCTGGACACCTTAGGAGGTCACGAAACAGGGACAGGGCCAGAGCCGTGGATTCATAAATACATCTTTCCAAATTCCATGATTCCGTCAGCAAGACATATAACAAAGGCTATTGATGGATTATTTATTATCGAAGACTGGCATAATTTCGGTGATGATTACGCCAAGACGACATTTAATTGGTCGCAAAGATTCAAAAAAAACTGGTCTACAATAAAAAAAATCTCACCGCGTTTTAACAAAAGATTTTATCGAATGTGGAATTATTATCTTCTTTCATTCTCAGGAGCACTAAAAGCTCGGAAACTATACCAATGGCAGATCGTTTTTAACAAAAAAACATTTCCAAGTAATTATTTATCAGTTAGATAAAAAAACGTGCGAAAAAAGCAACTAACACTGCTACAAATTGCAGAATTAGGCCGAGATCCAATTGGAAAAAAAGCAAAAGATGTAGTTAATGTAAAAAGCAAAAATATTCAGGAGCTCATCGACAATATGATTGCAACCTGCAGAGAAGCTAATGGTGTTGGAATTGCAGCTCCACAAGTGTATCATCCACTGCGACTATTCATTGTTGCTTCGCAACCAAATCCGCGCTACCCAAACGCTCCAAAGATGAAGCCTCTTGCAGTAGCAAATCCCAAAATTATTTCTACTTCAAAACAAAAAGTGAAAGATTGGGAGGGCTGTTTGAGTCTTCCCGGGCTCAGAGGATTTATTCCTCGACATAAGCAAATCAATGTTGAATACACTACAAGAGAAGGCAAGGTAGTCAAAAAAACATTTAAAGACTTCGTTGCGCGAATTTTTCAACATGAGTATGATCACATCGAAGGAATGGTTTTTGTGGAACGAGTAGAGAATCCGCGAGAATTTATAAGTGAAAAAGAGTATCAGCGCTTAATACGATTAAAACCTCGCAAGAAAAAATAACTCTCGATTACTTTAGTAGCGCGATTTGTTTGAGGATGGGTTTGAATTCTTTTGTTTTTACTTTCTTTACTATGTCTTTAAAATCTATCCAGCTCCCATCGTAAAATTCTCTTTTATCCAGACGAAATGTTGTTATTTTATCCATGTAAACCAAATACCAGATGTCATAGTGGATTTTACAAAACGGATCTTTTTTTAAGACATAGGTCGACGCGCTGAAAAGTTGTATCTTTTCATTGGTCAAGGTAAAGCCAAGCTCCTCATGAAATTCTCTTTTAACTGTTTGGACCGGCGTTTCACCTAGTTCTATGTGACCTCCCGGAGGAATCCAGCTCCCGGCTTTCTTATGATGAACTAAAAAAATCTTTCGTTTCTGAATATTTGCCGGAACAAATAGAGAAGAGAAGTGATCGTGTACTCCTTCTTGCTTCAGCAGTTTTTTATTCTTTTCAATTCGCTTAAGAAGAAGTAATAGATACTTATTGTCTATATGTGGATTGTTCTGAAGAGATTTGAGTTCATCCTTGATCGATCGCATGAAAGATTATACCAACGCTTTAAGAATGTCGAGGTTTTTTTTATCAGGACCCATATCGTCAAATCCCGGAACCTCGATGATGCAAGGCAGATTTTTAGTTTTTGCATGAGTAAGGATGTTTTTAAATACTTCTGTTCCTACCTCACCCTTTCCAATATTTTCATGTCGGTCTCGAAATGATTCAAAAGGATCTTTACTATCATTTAGATGCCAGAGCTCAAGTTTTTCCAATCCTAT
>Ga0156005_105_pt3 | contig 22513 bp, 23 predicted proteins | sample RifCSPlowO2_02_FD_107659 | JGI IMG/M metagenome (GOLD analysis project Ga0156005, IMG submission 107659) | Candidatus Roizmanbacteria bacterium RIFCSPLOWO2_02_FULL_40_13
TTTTACTTTTTCAAAAACCTCTTGGACATCTGTGAGAAGTAATCCGCTTTTTGCCGGAATTCCCGTGGCGGGGGCAATTGATGCGTCGAATCCATCTATATCTATTCCAAGATAAATATGCTCGTAGATATTGGCAAACTGCTCAAGATTCATCAGGGCGCTCTCTTTATTCTCTCTGAGGTATCCTGGAGAAAATACCGTTGATTTTCCGGTAAAAAATTCTTTTTCGCCAGAATCGATATCAAGATTTCCAATAAAAAGGAGCTGATAAAGCGTCAATTTATTTTTGATCAGATTTGATATTTTTTTTTCTTCAAAATCGTCGACAAACGGCCTCATCCACATACCGTGAAAGTTGCCGGAAGGTGACACCTTAATGCTATTCATATCAGGATGAGAATCAATCCTGACATATCCCACGCGATTTGGTTTATATCGTTCCAGCATAGCAGCAAGAGGCGAAAATGATATGCTATTGTCTCCACCGAGAGCCACCGCTGTCTCATCTTCAGAAAGAGAGTCTAGTATTAGATTCTTAGCGCCTTTGAGCTCTTTTGCAAGGATGTCGTAGTAGTTTTTTTTACTGGTTTCTTCTGGCTTGGAAAAATCAAATTCGTCAACTACTGCGCCGTGAAAATTTTGAAGAAATTCTTTGGAAAGAACAGCATCTCCCCCCTTTTCTACTCCAAAGTTTAGGCTTTTTTGTCGGTAGGGAACATTGGTTAGACCAAGACGTGAGCGAAGATTGTAAAAATGTGGTTTCATTTTCAAGCAAGGCCCATCTTCTCTTTAACTTCGCGGACTGTTTGGGAAGCGATTGCTCGGGCTTTCTCAGCGCCCTCCTTAATAACTTTGTCGACATAAGAAGGATCTTTTTCTATCTTTTTTCTTTTTTCCTGGATAGGTTTTAGTTCCTTTGAAATTGCAGCAGCTACTTCATCTTTCATTTCCGAAAACTGTAGTGAACCGTCTTTAAATTTCTTTTCGTAATCTGAAATATCTGACACGAAAAGTCTTCCTAAAACAAAAAGAGATTCTACTCCGCCGGTCATTTCTCCACCTGCCTTGGTTGCTGTTGGGATAGAGCGAATTTTTTTCTGAACTTCATCAATTGAATCAGTAAGATTTACATAGCTTCCTTCTACGGATTTTGACATCTTACCTTCTCCTTTGAGCGACGGAATATACTGACCTTTTGTCTCAAATCGTTTTGGCTCCGGGAAGTCCGTCCCATATAATTGATTCATTCTTCGAGCAATTTCACGAGCGATTTCGAGGTGTGGTTCTTGATCTAAGCCCACGGGTACTAATTCCGCCTTATAAACTAAGATGTCTGAGGTCATCAATGGTGGGTAGTTCAGTAAAGCCATTGTGACGTGTTGAGGATATTGTTTAACTTTTTCTTTGAATGTCGGTAGATGCTGCATTTTTGCGACTGTTGTAATGGTTGAAAAATAGTAAGCCAATTCTATATGTTCTGGCACCATTGACTGAAGAAACATGATGCTTTTTTCTGGATCCAGCCCGCAGGAAAGATAGTCCATAAAAACCTCTCTTCGATTTGCTCGAAGATCTTCAACTTTATATGGAGTGGTTATCGTATGGACATCAGCAACCATGTACAACGTTTCATACTTTGGATCATCTTGAAGGGTTAACATTCCCTTTACTGCTCCGAGATAATTTCCGAGATGAAGCTTTCCTGTTGCACGGATACCTGATAAAACTCTTTTTTTCATAATGGTTCTTATTATATCGAAGATACTGCAAAATGTTTGTATAATAAATCATTCTTATGACTACTGAGGAAAAAATAAAACTTATTAAAGAGGTGGGTGAAGAAATCGTCACTGAAAAGGAGCTGAAAGCGCTACTCGATTCTAATGAAAAACTCATCGCCTATGATGGTTTTGAGCCTTCGGGCCAGATGCACATCGCCCAAGGGATCTTACGTGCAATAAACGTTAATAAAATGACCAAAGCCGGTGTAAAGTTTAAAATGCTTGTCGCCGACTGGCATGCATTAGCCAATAAAAAAATGGGCGGAGATCTGGACAATATTCAAACTGTAGGAAAATATTTCATTGAGATCTGGAGATCATGTGGGATGGATATGGAAAACGTCGAATTTATTTGGGCGTCCGATCTGGTAAAAGATGCCGACTACTGGAAACTGGTACTCCAAATTGCAGGAACCAATTCGATTAATCGCTTCATCCGCACCGCAGAGATCATGGGACGGGGAGAAAAAGATGAACTAACTGCCGCTCAACTTATTTATCCCTGCATGCAGGCGGCTGATATTTTTACTTTGGGGGCAAAGATCACACAGCTTGGCATGGACCAGAGAAAAGTAAATGTCTTGGCCCGCGAGATCGGTAATCAACTCGGGTTTTGGAAGCCGGTGATCGTAAGCCACCATATGCTTGCCGGTTTGCTCAAACCTTCTGCTGAAACCACTGACAAGGTCAAGCGAACCATAGAATTAAAAATGTCCAAATCTAATCCTGACTCAGCGATCTTTATGACAGACACCAAGGATGATATCGAACGTAAATTGAACAAGGCATGGTGTCCTGAAGGCATGACTGAGGAAAATCCGGTGCTTGAGTATGTCCGCTACATCCTCTTTGAGGTTTTTGACAAGTTTACGGTTGAGAGAAATGAGCGGTTTGGAGGAGACATTACTTTTGATTCTTACGAAGACCTGGAAAAAGCCTACAAAAAGAAGGAGATTCATCCACAAGATCTGAAAACATCGGTTACCAATAAATTAAATGAAATTCTTACTCCGGTCCGAGAGCATTTTCAGAAAAATCCGTACGCTAAAAACCTTCTTGCCCAAGTCCAATCCTTCCAAGTCACGAGGTAAATCATAGATTTTCTGCTATAATATAGCCTCGCATATGAGTCGAAAAGAAGCTCCAGGACAATCTATTCACGAAATACTCGTCGGACAGGAATTCAGACCATTTGCTCCTGAATTTACATGGGTGGGCGAAAATCCTTCCGATGGATTTACCTCATATGAAGCGGGTGTAAAATTACTAGGAAACTCGTTTCCACTTGAATTCTTATTTCAAGTGAGCAGACTCGACGCTGATTCACATCCCGCCTTCGTTCCTTCCCATGCGGATGTCGGGTATTCACTAACAGGTGCAGGGCAATTTGAACAAGGAGATGACTCTGAAGTAATTAATTTTGGAGACTTCGAAGGCTACTCTCATGCACCATTAGAATTGATGGTTTCAGGAGAAGTTATTAGTCACCCACTTAGTGAAGCAGAAAAAGAAACACTGAAGCGCCTACACCTTCGGCTTTTCTTTCCTCATAATCGCGGAGCTTTCGAAGCCAGCACTCAAGATATTTATACTGAGTTAGATGATGAAATCGGGCCTCGCAGCTATTTTTTTCTTGATTATTTTTATCCTTTGAGATTCGGGCCTATAAACTATCCTCAAGAAAGATTTAATAGACCTGGCCTAAAGATTAATCTTCCTTCTGATTTCGACTATCTTTCTGGAATTATTGGCTCATTTGTAGAACATTCTCCCAGAGCTTCGGTTTTTTCGTTTCAACCGACCTCTTAACTTAGCTACCCTCTCTACGAATAACTCAATTAATATGTCCTATAGTTGCAATTTAGCCTCATTTTTGGTATAGTTATCGCATGGAAAGAGAAACATCTACTTATCGAAGATCTTTTAAAGAAATCTTAACCGGTGTAAAAAAAGTCAACGTTGATCATGACACATACGATAGAATTCATGCTCTTGTTGAAGAAGCAAATAAAATTACGGTGGGACTTAAATTCTCATCGGCAACCAATCCTCGAGGATCAGCACCCAGCGTATCAATAAGCACATATGACAGAGTGCGAGGATTCCTAGAAGATGCACGAAACTTAGCTGATCATGCAGGATTGTTCTTTTATGAAGTCAGGCAGCTCAGCGATGGAACATATGGCTTCAGAGTTGATCCAAAATTTCGTGGACGAGTAACAAGTAAAAATCTGTACAGACGTGGTCCCAATGAAGAGATACAGCTTATTGGAAAAGCCTTTAAAATACATCGAAGTCAAGCTATTCCACCCCGAAAAGGATAAATTAAACTTATATATGGCCCTTCGAGAAGATTCACCAAGAACGACACATGTTGAGATTGGACTGAATCAATATTTTCCTTTATTTAAAGATCTCCCAATCGTTCTCGCCATTCCCGGCATGCCTCTTGGGCACCCTCCTATTGGTGGAAAATTTAGCATCTATCCAAACAGAGTTGCGTCTCCGATACGAAAAGCTTTCACTCCATTCGACCACGCGCTCACTACATCAGTGAGATCCGAAGGAGTGGTAGTTTCGGAACTTCTAGCACCCTTGAGTGAAGGAGACGCGTCAGTAGAAAACGCTCCTGATAAATTGTGGGTAGAGTGCATTCTATTACCTGGAAAAGAGCAGTTCCGAGAGCTTAAAAAAACAGGTCTTCCCGACTGGCTTGCGGAAATTCATATTCAGATAGAGGTCGTTCCTATGATCGACGCGCAAGATCGGAGAAATAAAATAGTTGGAGGCAGATTTGAATCTTCGGCCGAAGTTCTCAATGAAAACTATTTCCATCTTGCTTTTAACGCGTTTTATCCCGTAAGGAGAGGACCTATACGCGGTGAAGAAAAACATGGTCTTCCGATTTTTTTACCTGATGACGAAGATAAAATTTCGACAGTACAAGCAAGGTTTGTGAGACACCCCATGCTTATTCCTCGTTGATTTCTGGATCGCTTTTCTTCATAATGAATGTAAATGTCTGACTTTGTAAATCCTTCTGAAGAGATAAAAAATAATGCTTACGTCAAAGATTACGAAAAACTCTATAAGGACTCTCTAGAGCATCCAGATGCTTTCTGGGAGAACGTCGCCAAGGAACTTTTTTGGTATAAACCATGGACAAAAGTAATAGAAAGTAAGCATCCTTACTATGATTGGTTTGTGGGTGGGCAGACAAATATCGTAGCAAACGCTCTTGACCGTTGGCAGAAGACTGAAAAAAAAGATCAACTGGCTCTTGTCTGGGAAGGACAAGACGGAAAAGTCGTCCGGTATACCTATCAACAACTTCACGAACAGGTTTCAAGAGCCGCAAATGCTTTAAAATCTCTCGGAGTAAAAAAGGGCGATCGTGTAAGTATCTATATGCCTCGCATTCCCGAACAAACGATCGTAATGCTTGCATCTGCAAAAATCGGGGCTATTCATACAGTAGTTTATTCCGGTTTTTCTGTACAGGCATTAAAAAGCCGCATTGAAGATGCTGAAAGCAAAATCGTAATTACGGCGGATGGTTATCATTTTCGAGACAAACTCGTTGAAACAAAAAAGACAGTTGACGACGCAATAAAAGATAATCCCGCTGTGAAAAAAGTACTAGTGGTGAAACGCACAGGTAATCCAATTGCATTTACCGAGGGGAAAGATATCTGGTGGGAAGAACTCGTCTCCAAACAAGACTCCATCTGTCCGACAGAGATATTGGATGCCAATGACCCACTTTTTATACTTTACACTTCAGGTTCTACTGGAACACCTAAAGGAGTAATCCACGCTCATGGTGGATATATGGTCGGGGTGTATATTACGGCAAAGTATATTTTTAATCTCCGGAGTAATGACGTATTTTGGTGTGCGGCAGATCCCGGTTGGATTACCGGACACAGCTATATAGTCTACTCCCCCTTTATAAACGGTGTCACCAACTTTATTTACGAAGGTCCACCTGACTATCCTGACGCCGGCAAATGGTGGTCGATGATAGAGAAATATAAAATTACAAAATTTTATACTGCGCCGACAGCAATTCGCGCGCTTATGAAATACGGAGACGCGATCCCACAAAAATATAATCTTTCCTCTTTAAAAATCTTAGGTTCAGTTGGTGAACCAATAAACCCTGAGGCATGGCGTTGGTATTACCGTGTCATTGGAAAAGAAAAATGTCCAATCATGGATACCTGGTGGCAGACAGAGACTGGTATGCATATAATATCTCCTCTACCAACTAGTCCTCTAAAACCAGGGTCAGCAGGCAAACCGTTTTTTGGAATCAAAGCTGATGTGGTTGACGAAAAAGGAACTCCGGTAGCAGTAAACACGCAAGGATACTTGGTTTTGAAGAAACCATGGCCTGCAATGTTTAAAGACGTCTATAAAAACTCGAAAAAATATACAGACCTGTATTGGGGTAAAATCCCAGGTACATATTTTACCGGTGATTTTGCAAAAAGAGATTCCGATGGATATTTTTGGATTCTCGGTAGAAATGATGATGTGATGAAAGTCTCAGGCTATCGTTTTGGCTCGGCAGAACTTGAATCTGCATTTGTCGCCCATCCTTCAGTTGCCGAAGCAGCGGTGATCGGAAAACCTCATGAAATAAAAGGAGAATCGATCAAAGCATTTGTAATTCTTAAGGTTGGAGTGCAGCCTACTGACGAGCTAAAAAATGAATTAAAACAACAAGTGAGAAAACTTATCGGACCGATTGCAACGCCTGACGAGATCGAGTTTGTACCGGCTCTTCCTAAAACGCGTTCAGGTAAGATAATGAGACGTGTTCTTAAAGCTAAGGAATTGGGACAAGATCTTGGAGATACGTCTACTTTGGAAGGCTAGGAAAAATTACCCGCCTGCAACGCTTGCGCTAGCATAGCGGGCAGGTGAGGAGAGAGTTTTGAAGGCAAAAGAACTCGGTCAAGACCCCGGCGACACCTCTACTCTAGAAGCGTAGCAATGCGGGGAGTTTTACGATTCCAAATCGCAAACTGATTTCTTCCTCTTCTCTTTGCCTCATGCTCTGCATCATTTGCCCTTCTCAAGAGTTCTAGCGGATCATCTAAAGCTCCATCTGGAAAAGAAGCGACTCCAATACTAATTGTTTGCTTGATTCCGTAAGGTAATTCAGTAATCGAAACTGCTTCGTTTAATCTTTCTATAAGTGCTATTAATTGATCATCGGGTAATTTTTCGCTTTCTGGTAAAAGAGCGACTAATTCTTCCCCTCCAAAACGAATCAGAAGATCAGCTTCTCGTAGCGTATCCCTAAGTTTTTTACTAACAGCTTTTAAAACGGGGTCACCAGTTTCGACTTCCCCATATTTATCATTTACTTCTTTGAAGTTGTCAAAATCGATGAAAAGTGCAGTTAGACCATGATCCATTCGCTTTGCCTCAGCGAAAATCCTTTGTAATTCTCCAGTTCTTTTAGGTTTGCCTTTTTTTGTTTCTCCTTCGTCACCCAATAAAAATCTTCTATTGGGAAGTCCAGTGAGGGAATCGGTAAGAGACTCTTCTCTAGCTTGATTAGTTTCTTTTTCTGCTACTAATCGTCCTTTCTTTTCCCTTTGAACAGCGTCGAGCGCTATTCCTTGTATGATTTCAGCGTTCAGTCTTCTTTTTGCCTCTAAAAGGCTTGTATTTAGATCTTTATCTTCAGCCACGCTTCTTTCCAGGTCGTCCGTAAGTATTTGAGAAATACTTTCCCTTTGCTCTTCAGCTGCATTAGTATGGACCAAACTTCTCCCATCCACTGTTCTTTCAAACTCCAGTCTACTTATTAACATTCGGCGTCTAAGATAATTAGTTACTCGATCTGGGTCCGGATGTCCCCCTGTAGCAATTTTTGCCTTTATATTATTGAAGATTTCAGCGGTAAGATCATCTGTGTCTATTGAAGAAACTACGCCGATTGACGATTCAAAAACCTGTTTTATCCTTTCTCCTTTTTCTTCACCTTTCCCTTCATTTCCAAACTCGACCTCTGCTTCGACTGCACTATTAAGTTGTTCCTTTATTTTCACTATTGTATCTTCTGGGAGTCCTCCTATCAAACAATCAAACTCATCCCTTCTCCCTTCGGGGGTAACCATAATTATTGGCGTTGCATATTGCAATTGGGCCTCAGCTAAGACTTTCTCTATACGCTCTGCAACGACCGTTGGTCCCCATCGTCTCAAAGCAACAGTGGCCTCTTCTCCGAGCTCAGCTCTTATTTTATTGATATCGTGAAGATAACCGCTTACATATATCCAATCAGAAGGAAGAACACTTACTGGTTGTTTTTCTACCCCTTCTTCTAATTCCGGCTCTAGGTTTTCTTCTGAACTTTCCCTTGGAAACTTTCTCAAAACTTGTTGAGCAATCAGATGCTTCGCATGTGGATCATCTTGGTAAATATTAGCAAGATCGTCTGGTTTTAGATGCTCGCGTTGAGCGATATCTTTAAATCGTCTTGGAAGGATTTGGGGAAGATTTTGTGTTAGTAGGATGTAGGAAGGTGTTGCGGGTTCGGTATCTGGTCTGGGTTGTTCTGGTGGTTGGGCATCAGTCATACGTCTTTTGTGTTCCCTTGTCACCAAACATTATATAATCTTTTTATGAATTCCGATAATAATTTGGAAGAACTGTGTAAATTAGTCCGTCACAATATCATAACTTCGACTACAGAAGCGGGTTCGGGACATGCTTCTTCTGCTTTATCTGGGGTAGAACTCGGAACGGTGCTTTTTTTTGGTGGTCCGCCTGCTGGCGGATTTTTCAGACAGGATCTTAAAAATCCAAATTCTTTGGAGAACGATCGGTTTATTCTATCTAAAGGCCACGCCTCTCCTCTGCTTTACTCTCTTTATCAAGCTGCCGGAGTGGTGACACGTGACGAATTGATGAAACTTCGCAAGTTTGACTCACCTCTTCAAGGACATCCAACACCTGAGTTTCCCTATGTAGATGTTACAACTGGCTCTTTGGGACAAGGTCTTTCAGTAGGGTTAGGAATGACTTTGGGACTGAGAAGGAAGTTTAAAAATCCTCCAAATGTTTTTGTTCTTTTGGGGGACAGTGAGTTTGCCGAAGGACAAATTTATGAAGCTTTACAGGTCGCGTCGTTTTATAAAACTAGTAATTTAATAGGAATTCTTGACGTCAATCGATTGGGACAATCACGTGAAACTATGCTTGGTTGGGATCTGCAAACGTATGAAAAACGGGTTTCTTCTTTCGGATGGAATACGGTCGTGATCGAGGATGGACATAATACTGATAAAGTTACAGAAGCTTATCAGAAAGCTTTGGCGTTCAAAAACGAAAGACCGACAATGGTCATTGCAAAAACAGTAAAAGGGAAAGGAATATCACTCTTTGAGAACAAAGATGGCTGGCATGGTAAGCCGGTTCCTAAAAATCAACTCAACGACGCGCTGAAAGAACTCGGAGAGGTCGATTTAAAGTTAAAAGGTGGAATACCATTGCCTAAAAAACACGAAGCAGCGATCCACCTCGAAGGTGAAGGCAGTGAAGGAAACAGTTTGGAAAAAAAGGATTATGAGATTGGTCAAGAAATTTCAACACGGCAAGCCTATGGAGACGCACTTGCGCTAGTAGGCCAAATCAATCCAAACCTCATATCTTTAGATGGAGAAGTATCAAATTCTACCTTTTCTGAAAAATTCCGAGTTACTTTTCCTGACCGATATTTTGAGATGTTTATCGCCGAACAAAACATGATTTCTGTTGCGGTTGGTCTTCAAGCCGTTGGCTACGTTCCTTTCGCCTCAACGTTTGCTTCTTTTCTAACTAGAACTTTTGATCAGATCAGAATGGCAAGATATTCCAATGCTAATCTCAAACTGATCGGCTCACATTCGGGTGTATCTATGGGACAGGACGGTCCATCCCAGATGGGACTCGAAGATCTTGCTATGACGCTCGTGATTCCTAACAGTACTGTTCTTGTTCCTTCCGATGCAGTTTCCGTATCGAAACTTGTTGAGGAAATGACAAAGAAAGAAGGAATTATATATCTGAGAACGATGAGAAGTCCGACTCCGGTGATTTATAAACAGGACGAAGAATTTCCAATCGGTGGTTCTAAAGTTTTAGCAGAATCTGAGAGCGATTTAGCAGTGGTTTTTGTCATGGGAGTGACCGTACATGAAGCTTTGCGGGCAAAAAAAGCATTATCTAAAGAGAATCTTTCAGTTGCTGTCGTAGATCTCTATTCGGTAAAGCCGATGGATGCAGAAACTGTCGCCCGGCTTGCAAAAAAATCAAAAAAAGTTATTGTCGTAGAAGATCATTACCCTTACAATGGGCTCGGAGATGCTGTTTTATCGGCTCTTGTCGAAAAGAATGTCCAAGTAGATAAATACGTTCATCTTTGCGTCGCAAAACCTCCCCGATCTGGAACTCCCGAAGAACTCCGGGCATACGAAGAAATCGACGCGGCCGCTATCGTCAAAGCGGTCAAATCCTGACTCCTTACTTTTTTTTGAGAGTCTCTAGAGCGGCCTCTACTGTCTTCAAATCAAGCTTGGATTTGTGAAAAAAGTACCCGACCGTTCCAAATGTTGCAACCGGAGACAGCCATGGCGGCACATGAACTCCAAACGCATCCAAAAGCATGATCACTCCCAAGACAAGAATCGAGTACATAGCTCCGTTTTTTAAGTATTTATACTTTTTAATTCGTTCGATATTTGAAATCGTAAGTTTTCGGAGAACAAATGCTCCCAATCCGTTACCCAATAAAATGAGTGGCACAGACAAAGTAAAAGCAAACGCTCCAATGACTCCATCTATGGAGAAAGATGCGTCTAGCACCTCAAGATATGCGATTTTTGCCACATCCGACATCCCTCCCTTTAGTAATTCTTTTTCCTTCTCTTCGGCATACTGACGGAATCCATGAATGATAAAAAAAGCGGTGGAACCTAGAACCGCAGAAAATGCCATTGCGGGATTTTCTTTGAGGGCAAACCATACAATTACCGAAAGGAGAACCGAAATGATAGTAAAAAACCACTCACCTTTTTCGTGAAAAAACTTCTCTCCTCGTAAACCGTAATTTTTATGCTCTAAAAACAGCCAGTTAAAGAAGAGAAAAATTAAAAAGACCGCTCCTCCAACCAAAAGCACCGGTGCCGAGCGTTCAATTGATTCGTGTATCTCGGTTTTTCCGCTAAGCGTGGCAAAAAAAACATCAACAACCCCGAGACCGGGATTAGTTCCCCAAATCATCAGGAATGGCAACAAACCACGGACCAGAATGACCGCGATAAAAAACCCGTATACTAAGAACCAACGCTGAGCCTTCTTGGACATTCCCGATAAGACTTCGGCGTTAATGATGGCGTTATCAATACTTGTGATCACCTCAAAAATTGAGAGACCGAGTACTGTAAGAAGAATAAAAATAAGGTCCATACGGATTATATTATAACAGAGCGACTACTCAGGCAGTTTTCTATCCTAAATGAGCATGGTCATTCCACGTAACTAAACGCCACTTAACACCAGTACCGTACTGATCGTTCTTTTTCTCTAAAATACTTACACCTGTATTTTTTAATCCGAAAAAATAATAGATTTTTTCAAAATGATCTGGATTCGCACCTTCTTCAAATAGTAAATGGGTTAGTAGGTACTTTAAGAAGGCTGCGTGGGACACTATAAGAATGTTCTCTTCCGTTCTCTTTTCTACTAGTGATATCAGTGCTTTAACGCGCTTTATCGCATCGAAAAAGTTTTCCTCATCAGAATGCCGCCATTTTGGATCATATCTGTTTTTATGAATAAGGTTCAGCGCTTGTTTTGCTTCCTCAGAGGCAATCGATTTTCCGTGAAGAGCTGAGGGACATCTCCGTTCATGCAAAAGCGGTGTAAACACAACTTTTTTCTTCGTGACTGCGACTATTTCTTTCGTGGTCTGTTTTGCGCGGACAATATCGCTACTTACTATTACGTCTATCGGGATATTTTTAAACCTTCTGGCGACTTGTTTGGCTTGTAAAAGACCTGTCTTGGAAAGTTCAACTTCAGGATACTGATATTTTCTTTGTTTATTGAGGTCGCTTTCTCCGTGGCGGACTAGGTATAGTCTCATACTATTTGTTCTTTTCTGGAGAATATTTTAACAATTTTGATCCCCAGAAGCACTAAGGATGAAATTCCAAGCGCCTGTAGGAATTGGACCGTGGAAAGGGTACTTATCTCAAAGACTTTCGTCAGGAAGGGAACATGAACGATAATGAACATTGAGAAAATCGGGAGAAGAAATGCAACGAGAAAAACCGGTGAAAAAAGTGAACGAAGTCCTTTTCGGATAGACTTATGTGAGACCCACAAATCAATAAGGACAAATGATTGAATCATCGCAAGAATAGCAAAAGCAATAGTTTTGCCCTCAATTTCAGAATTCCCTTTCAGTAGGAAATATCCTGCCAGTACAAGCCCTGCCGCAGTTGCCCCCACCCCTATGATGAATATTTTGTCGTACTTATCCACGATCTCTATTTCTTTTTCTGGAGGTTTGTTCATAATATCCTCATCTTTAGGAGAAAACGCCAACGCAAGAGAAGGCATCCCATCTCCAATCAGGTTAATAAACAAGATCTGAATTGCAGTAAAAATACTGGGAATCCCAATTGCTAAACCTATGGTAAGCGCAAGAACTTCTGAAAAATTAGTTGAAAATAAATAGGTGGTCGCATTTTTGAGTTTTTTAATAATACTTCTTCCTTCCTCTATGGCGTTGACGATGGTTGCGAAATTATCGTCGGCGAGGACCATGTCAGCTGTTTCCCGTGCTACATCTGTTCCTTCTTGTCCCATTGCGATACCGACATCAGCTCTCTTGAGTGCGATCGCATCATTCACTCCGTCTCCAGTAACCGCAACCACGTGTCCCAGTTTTTGATATAAGGATACAATCCGGTCTTTATCAAAAGGCGTGGTCCGGGCGAAGATTCTAACTCGCGGCAATAGTTTCATCAATTCGTCATCTGAATACTGTCCGATCTGTTCTCCGAGTAGAATTTCATCTCCTTCAACAAGCAGTCCGGCCTGCTTTCCGATCGCTTCTGCTGTCTTTTCATTGTCGCCTGTTATCATAACCACTTCAATACCCGCTTTTTTTGCTTTTTGAATCGCCTCGGTTACCTCGGGTCTTATGGGATCGTGGATTGCAACAATACCAAGAAATGTATACATAGGTGAAAAGCTTATCATTCCTTTTTCTTCATCTTCCTTCACTCCAAAAGCTAATAATCGGTATCCGTGTTTTGCCCATTTTGCCAAAATTCCTTCTATTTCCTTTTTTCTTTTTTCTGTGAGCAATTCTTTCTGTTCTCCGATTTGAATTGAGTTACTAAGCTTCAATAAAGCTTCGGGTGAACCTTTCACAAACGTGTATAGCTCGTTATTTCTTTTCACCTTGACGGCCATCCGTTTTTTCTCGCTGTCGAATGCTGACTCATCGAGGACTTTCCACTCTTCTCTTATTTTCTGTATTTCATAGCCCTTTTTTTGAGCAGTAAGAAGAATCGAGCCTTCGGTGGGATCTCCCAGTACGTCAAACTTCCCATGATCTTTAATTTTGACAAGAGATGCGGTTGAGCACAAAATTCCATCGAGAATCAACTTATTAAACGGGTGGTTGCTTTTTTCCGGGAGATTTTTATTGGTGTAGATTTTGCCATCCACGTATATTTGATCGATATCCATCTGGTTGGAGGTTATGGTGCCGGTCTTATCCGTTGCGATAAGCGTGATATTGCCGATCGCTTCAATAGAAGATAATTGTCTGACGATAGCCTTTTTCTTAGTCATTTCGCGTACTCCAATAGCAAGAGTCATAGTCATAACAGCAGGAAGACCTTCAGGGACAATCGCAACCGCAAGCGAAACCGCAAGAAGAAATGCTAGATATTGTGGCATGCCAACTAATACAGACAACCCGAATACTCCGGCGGACATCAAAATTCCTATGATCCCGATTACTTTTGACAGATTGGCCAGTTTTTTTTGAAGAGGACTCTTGGTTTCCTCAACTTCGGCCAGACGCGCAGTAATTTTTCCAAACTCAGTATTCATTCCCGTTGTTTGTATTCTCACCGTCGCTCTTCCCTTTGCAACTATAGTCCCCATAAAAACCTTATCTCCTTTCGTTTTTGTTATCGGAAAAGACTCCCCGGTGAGAGCAGATTCATTTACTTCAAAGTGTTTCGTTTCAAAGATCTCTCCGTCTGCAGGTAGTTTCGAACCTTCATCTACCACGACAAAATCGCCCGGCACTAAAAAACTACTTTCTATTTCCTGCTCATGGCCATCTCTTATGACGCGGGTTTTTGTTGCGGAAAACTTTACCAAAAGCTTTATCGCTTCTTCAGCTTTTTTCTCCTGATATAAACCAAATAATAGATTTAAAAGCACGACTGCTATTATCAAGACGCCGTCAAGAGTATGTCCGAAAATAAGAGAGATAACCGCGGCAGCAAGCAGAAGGAGAGAAAAAAAATCGGCAAGCAGTTCCCAGAATTTATTAAAAAGATTTTTTCTCTTCTGCGACGTGATTACGTTTAGACCAAATTCTTTAAGACGCGCGGCGGCTTCGCTAGTAGTTAATCCTTTCATACATTATGAGATCTAGTTTATGCTAATTGCAGTATAGGTCTTTCCAATGGGTTTTTCAGGCGCAAGTTTCTGATAAGCTTCCTCCATTACGTTCACTATTTGCTTAACGATCTGCTCTGCTTCTTCAAAAGTAAGCGCCTTATAGTTGTGAGGAAAATAATGGAAGGTCTGATTGCGACCGACTTTCCACGCCATCCAGATCCGATCGGCAAGATCCTTTGACACTTTTTCAGTTATTTTTTTGTATAACGAGCGTTCTCTCAACCGGCCGACCAGATTTGGAGACATTAATTTTCCCAGACGAAGATGATCTGATATGAAATCAACTCGGGAAATAAGCTTGGTGTCCAAAAAAAGCTGCTTGAGAAAACCTTCATATGCCTTTGCATAGGGAAAAACCAGAAAAGAGTAATCTTTGAATTGATAGGATTGATGACGAATTACGTCATTGATAAGGTAATCTCCTTCTTGTATCAGATCCTTCAGTTCTTGTGAGAGATAGCGCCAGAATGTTCCGTAGGTATCGTGCATCTAATGTAATGATACCAAAAATGAAGAGAGTTAGAGGGTTTCGACGTCGAGCTTGAGTCCTGGACTCATCGTAGTTTTTATGTAGACGCTTTCGACCTGTTCTTTTCCGACTGCGGCAAGAAGTGCTTTTACATTGTCTTCCAGTTTCTTGTCTTCGTGTGAAATCTTTCCTACCATTTGGTGAAGTAACGGTGCTTCCTGCTCGGATTTCCATTTAATAAATCCGCCGGTATATTTTTTTAGTACTTCTGCCGGTTTATCGGAGATGGTTCCGGTTTTTGGTGAAGGCATAAGGCCTCTTGGCCCAAGAACCTTTGCGTGTTTTGCAAGTTTTGGCATGAAGGAAGGCTCCGTAATAAGAACATCAAACTCGATCTTTCCGTTTTCAATGTCATCAAGCACTTTTTGGTTTACTACTACCGCACGGGTAGTTTTTCCGATACTGTTTGGAAGACTCACTTCTCCTCGGAGACCTTTTTTATTAAGATTTACATGAAGTTCGACTGCTTCATCAAACTTTGTGTATTTTATCTTCTTTAATATACTAATACTTTCCTTTAGGGAGTATTTTTTACCCGTTTCTACCTGTTTTTTTGCTTTTTGGTATTTTTTTCCTCTGACCTTAGCCTTTGCTTTCTTTTCTACCTTTTTCTTTTCCTGAACTTTTTCAGAAACCTCTTTTTTATCTTCTTTTGGATTAACTTCCGGGCTTTCAGCCTTTACAGGCTTTGATCTTGCATCTTTTCTTTTCTCGATTTTCTTCTCATACAGCTTCTTCTTCTGTTCTTTCTTCTGTTTTTCCTCAATGTCATCTACTCCGATTATTCGGGTGCGTACTTTTCCCATAGTTATTCTGTTTCAACTCCCATTGACCGCGCAGTTCCTTTTACAATATTTGCCGCAGCAGCAATATCATGCGCATTTAAGTCTCCCATTTTTTCTTTTGCTATTTCCTCAACCTGAGAAGCAGTAAGCTTTCCAACCTTTTCGGTATTTGGCGTCCCCGATCCCTTTTGTACACCGACTGCTTGCTTTATCATCTCGGCAACCGGAGGAAGTTTTGTTATAAACGTAAACGTCCTGTCTTCGTAGACAGTGATAACAGCTGGGATTACTTTTCCTTTTAACTTAGCCGTCTTTGCATTGTATTCTTTGATGAAGTCCATGATCGGAACGCCATGTTGTCCCAATACAGGACCGACAGGTGGGGCTGGAGTTGCTTCACCCGCAGGAAGATTAACCTTTAAGACTGCTTTTATTTTTTTTGCCATATTAGAGCTTGCTCACTTGTAAAAAATCAAGTTCCACCGGAGTTTCGCGGTCGAAAATTGAGATCAATACACGGACCTTTCCCCGCTCGTCATCTATCGCTTCTATTGTCCCCAAGAAATCTGAAAATGGACCTTCGATGATTTTGACTGCTTCTCCCACTGCAAATTTCGTTTTGAATTTGGGTTGTTCCTGTTGGACAAACTGGATAATTGCCTCAACTTCTTTTTCAGAAATCGGAGTTGGCTTAAGTCCTGCTCCTACAAAACCGGTGACGCCTTCTGTGGTTCGCACCACAAGCCATGAATCATCATCAAGAATCATTCTGATGAGCACGTATCCAGGAAAGACTTTTTCCTGAACCTTTGATTTTTTTCCTTTTTTAACCGCGACAATTTCTCGCATAGGAATAATGATGTCAAAGATCCGATCCTCTACTCCAAGACTTTTAATACGCTGTTGTAAGGCTTTTTTTACGCGTTGTTCGTATCCGGTTTTCACGTGAATCACATACCACTTCGCGTTAGGGTTGTCGTTTTTTACAATGATTGGTTCTGCTGGAGCGTCCTGGGGAACCTCAGAAGATTCGGCCACTGATGTTTCTTCAACTTTTTTCTGAGGAACCTGCTCAACAGGTTGAGGGGTTGTTGACGGTTCCTGAACAGGTTCTGTTTGCGGTTGATCTTGCGAAACAACTTCAGGTTGTGCAGTTTCAACAGCTTTTTCTTCCTGTGGTTTTACTTCCTCTGGTTGTTTGTTCTGATCTGTATCCATATTCGTAGCTCACAAAAAACCCTTAGCGTGTCTGTGTCAAGAACTCAAGGACTTTTGCGAGCAGAACATCAATTATACCGATGTATGCTGCGATAATCAAGGAGATAACGATTACGACTAAGGTTAACCTGACGGTCTGTTTGCGGGTAGGCCATGAAACCTTTTTCAGCTCCTCCATTATGTCGCCCACAAATCCCGGTTTTAAATTTACTTTTGTATCAGACATGATGTTATTGTAACACAGGGTTAAATTTTTATCTGCGGCCTGCTGGAGGAAGCGTAGGGTCTCCAATTTTTGCTCTGAGTTGATCGCGCGCAGATTCTAACATCCTTACTCTTTGAACTATGGGTGTCGCGTTCATCATATCGATCTCTTCTTTACTGACGTCCAGATGTATCGCCCGAATCTCTGCAATATCTGGAGGTAAATCCGGCACTAACCCACCAATGCCTTCTTTATACATATTTATTTCTCTTGTTGTCAGGAGGTCAAAAAAATATCGCTGGATGTTTTCTGGTGCATTTCTTACCAAATCAAGCTCTTCGTGCGTTCTCTGTTGAGAGGTACCGCTTAATCCTTCTCCGAGTTCTCTCCATTGATCTTCGGGCATTAAAAAAAGATACGCAAAGGTGTCTAGAGCATTGTGACGGGCATTTTTGTAAATTCTTATAGCGGTTTGGGTGCTTCCGTTTAAGGGAATCATTTTATCCAATCCTTGAGCTGTCGCAGTATCAATTGCGCTTTTCCCTACGACTGCGCCTAGTTTTTCGTATGAACCGAAGGGGCCTACTATCACAACAGCTTTAAGAATACCTTCCAGTGGATATCTGTAGTTGGGTTCGCGTGGTTCTGCCATATGGCCTATTATAGCAGTCTTATTTGAAGATTCAATTATCCTTTTGGAGTCGCTTGAAGAGATAGATAACAACGAATAAGACAAAAATAAAGCCGAAAATAAATTTAAAAGGAAGAGCTATGAATGATGTCTGAGCAAAAATATTGGGAGCACCCTCACCAAAACTAATGTTTGCGGAAAGCGAGTAACCTCCCAGGAAAAACCCGGACAAAACCAGCGTAACCGGTTGCTTTACTGAATCCGGAATTTCAGCAGATGGCGTCGCGGTAAGAATTCTTTTTGATTGTGCCAAAATATTTTGTTGCAAAAGAGCATACTTAGCTTGCTCGCCAAAATTTCCTTTTAAAACTATGTCTCCATCCGGCTTAATGAGGTTTCTCCCTTCATTTTCCACTTCAAGCACGATCGGGATTTTATCACTACTGTCAAGAATGCGAACTCTTTTGCCAAAAAAGTTCATCGTAAATCCCTTGAGCAGTTCAAAGTTTGAAACTTTTCCTTTGATATCTACTCTTCCGGAATTAGTAACCGTGATAAGTAAGTTGGTTCCGATACTCCCTTGGGCTTGTGATGACGTTGATCCTTCTGTCCCCGGCGAAGGCAAAGATTCGGTAAGAAAAGTGTAGTAATAATCCCCTTCCGGCGCTCCCTCCGGAACCCGGATTCTGAGAAGTAATTGCTGCGAATCCTTGGTTTTTGCAAAAAAAGGCTGGTCGAGTTGGATGTCTGCGTTATCAAGAGAGAATCTGATTGGTCCTGAAAATTCATCTTCTATAACTATATTTCCATGGTTGTCTTTGGGTCGGAATGGAAGAATCCGCGCCCGGAGCGCAGTAGGATCTCCGTTATTGCCCACCGTGTAGGCAATAAGAACAGACTTTCCCGGTTTTATCGTAATTTCCAATAAGGGAATACTTACAGAAAGAGCTAATTGTTGAGCCGTTACGATAGGCACTCCTAAAAATAATACCGTCAAAAATACTAGAAGAAATTTTTTCATATTAATAGCCTGGCGTTGCGATAAATTTTACGATCGTTTGATAACTTCCCGCTGCTTGAATAGGTGAAATATTTACTTTAAAGGTAACGGTGGCCTGTCTGTTTTTTCCCACATTTTCGTTAGTCATGATGTTTTCTGCGGTTTCTTTTGTTGAAGCGTCGGGAAAAGGACGGTAGTAGTTATTGTTTTTGAAATCTGAGGGAATGTCGTCTCCTGTCATATTGTATCCAAATCCATACGAATCCTTTCTATTCCAAACTCCGGCAGCGCCTTCCGTACACGAATTTGAACCTTCATTACAAACAGTGTCGGGAATTGTAACCGCGGCGAGTGTTTTAAGCGGAGTCGCTTCCTGAGCGGTAACCTGATAGCCTCCCGCTCCACCAGATGAGATTGTCAGAACAGTCTGTTGAGTGGCCGGCACTTGCGGAAGGATTGTTCCAAAATTCATATTGGTATTGGAGATGGTAAACCGAAACGGAATAATTGAATGAAGATATTGAAATCCGGCTTTTACTACATAGCCGGAAGATTGAAATTCACCTGCCGCATTCTGACCAAGTGAAACAGAAAGATTGTATCCGCCAGACATAAGAGAATTCTCTCCTCCTATGTTTACCGCGCCATACTGAATCCTGTAGCGCTCTGATTCGTAGTTATCCGCGCGTGCATACGAAGCATTTAGCATATAGCATGTAGCAAGTAGTGTGAATACGAAAATTTTGGCCTTCTTCATTGATTAATCCCTAAATACTAAATGCTGAATTCTGAATACTAACTTTCTTTTTTGACATCTTCTCCTTTTTCAAACTTGTCGATCAGGCGCTCCATATCCTGCGCTGATTTTTTTATTTCATGCAAGTCGTGATCTCCCATAAAGTTTTCAACAGATTTTTTAATCGTTTTCACATGATTTTTAACTATGAGGGAAAGAAATAAAAACGTATCTTCTTGTTGGGCTTGCTGTTGTCTTTTCAAAACCAGATTTTTTTCATATTCCTTACCCATAAACAGTGAGAATGGCATCAGAAATGCAAGCGAGAAGACTGAAAGTAATCCCTGAAGTCCTGACTTTTCAGGATAAAAAGCCAAAAAAAATATCACCGCAGACAACGTTACGGGGATTGATACAACAGGCTCCAGAAGAAGCGTGATGGAAAAAAGAAGAAAATATAAGAGAAAAAAGAACGGCGAATTCATCCCTCCCGTGGTATTTACTAAAGAAAATATCACAAAAGTAAAAATGATCGCGTCAAGAAGCTTTCCACTTTTAAAAAGTTTCTTTCCTAGAAATAAAACAATGAAGAAGAATGCGTATAGCTGAAGATCATAATTTGCCAGCACAGTTTTTGGGAATAAAAAAGCGAGCGCGATAACAATGACGAGAATCACTGCGTGGACAAGCTCTTTGGGCATACTTTCACTATAACATGAAACATGGAGCTTGAAACATGGAACATTTATATATTCTATGTGGACGCTCCAAGCTTTACGTTCTAAGTTCTATGTAGTTCATACTCCGTTGATCCTTTTTTACAAGACAGGTAATTTAAAATCTATGGAAAAATTTCAATCGGTTATGGAGGGGCTACGGAGATATAAAATCGAAGTAATCCTTCTTGGAATTGCTTTTGTTATCGCTTGCGTTTCATTTGGGATTTTTGCGCGGGAACGAAACGAGAAACCAGTAAAACCAACCATTATTGCCCAACCTAAACCTGAAAGAATTCCAAAAATACTGGTTGACGTTGAAGGCGCTGTAAAAAGACCCGGGGTCTATACGCTATCCGAAAATGCACGGGTAAAAGATGCGGTTTTTTCTGCCGGTGGACTTTCTGAAAAGGCTGATAAGATAAACTTTGTAAAGAACTTCAATCAGGCTCATGTCCTTTCAGATCAAGACAAACTCTATATCCCAACGCTTGAAGAGATACAATTAGATTCGACTAATCAAACAGATTTTTCAATGGGATCGCTGGAAGATCAAGAACAACAGGAGTTTCAGATAGATCTCAATAATGCTTCTGCAGAAGAACTTGATCAACTTCCCTCTGTCGGTCCGGTGACTGCGCAAAAAATAATAGACGGAAGACCTTATGAGGCTGTTGAAGAGCTACTGGATAAAAAAATTGTAGGTCTAGCAACTTTTGAGAAACTAAAAGATCTGGTTGTAGTGCAATGACTTCTTCGATTCCCTCTCCTACGATTTTCACATCGGTCATAAATAGCTATCTCCCTGAACCTCATGCGAGTTTACTCAATGGTATTTTATTTGGAGTTCCTTTAAGGACAACAAAAGAACTCTATAATAATCTCAAGGTAACCGGATTGCTCCATATCGTGGTTCTTTCCGGCATGAATATTACGATTTTAGCTTCAATAATTGGACTAATTACTCGCTTTCTTCCAAAAATTTTATCGCTAACAATATGCCTTTTGGGAATAATCACCTTTGTCCTTTTTGTCGGTGCCGAGCCACCAATCGTCCGCGCAGGAATCATGAGCGTCTTATCTCTTTTTGCCGTTGTAACAGGTAGAAAAGCGATCCCACTCTATCTTCTTTTCGTTTCTCTCGTTTTGATACTTTTCTTTTCTCCTCAATGGGTCCTCTCAATTTCTTTCCAGCTTTCATACGGTGCTACCTTTGGCATTATTCTCTTTACACAAAAAGTTACTTCTTCAAAAAGCGGTTTTAAAGCCGTTATTTTAAATGAGCTCCGTCCTTCTCTGGCAGCCCAAGTATTCACTGCTCCTCTTCTCGGCTTTTATTTTCATCAGGTTTCATTAATCTCCCCGCTTTCTAATATTCTTGTCGCGTGGGTAATCGCACCTCTTATGATTTTTGGATTTCTTACCTGTGTTTTGGGTAAGTTGCATGTTGTTTTAGGCGTTATTCCTTCCTTTATCTCCTTCGGATTATTAAGCTATCTACTTTTCGTTATCGAAAACCTTGCAAAAGTTCCTTTTTCTTCAGTTTCTTGGTAATCATGCCTCAGGAATCTCTCCAATTGCGGACTACGTTTATTCTTGGGTTTTTTGTTTTAATATGTGTTTTTGTTTTTTTCTTAATCGAACAGGTAAAAAATACCACAACACTTGTCTTTTGTGACGTAGGTCAAGGGGATGCGGCATATATCCGGATCGAAAACAAGGTTGATGTTTTGATTGATGCCGGTCCCAATAATAAAGTTCTATCATGTCTTGGAAAACACATGCCTTTTTATGACCGGGAGATAGAGTTTGCATTTCTTTCCCATCCCCAAAAGGATCACTACGGAGGCTTTAGCCTTATTCTTGATAGATATAAAATTCAAACGTTCGTCGCGTCATATATCAAGTCTAACTCTAAGGGTTTTCATGACCTGTTGGAAAAATTGAAGCAAAAAAATACAAACGTGCTCTTCTGGTATGCAAAATCAAAAATTATTTTTTCCAAAAGGTCGTCAGCAAGCCTCATATGGCCAACGAGCTCATACATATCAAATACGAACGTCAAAGATCCAAATATTTATTCGCAAATTATTTTTTTCAGCTTAGGAGATCATTTAATTTTGTTCACAGGAGATACAACACCGTTACCTCAATCTTATTTTATTGATGATCTTTATCCTGTCAACATTCTCAAG
>Ga0156005_120_pt1 | contig 14045 bp, 17 predicted proteins | sample RifCSPlowO2_02_FD_107659 | JGI IMG/M metagenome (GOLD analysis project Ga0156005, IMG submission 107659) | Candidatus Roizmanbacteria bacterium RIFCSPLOWO2_02_FULL_40_13
CAATATTCATACTATTCAGGAATTATTATTCCATCCTCTATCTTTTAATTTTCTCATATCTTCTGTTTCATCTGGTCTTTTATAATCATCTTCAAGCCTTTCTGTAATTCCAATCTCCGGCGTAGAAGCTTCAACCACATCACAATCAGTAATCCCGGCGAGTCTGTGTCTTTGGCCGATCATACAAGTATAACCTTTTCCCGGTTCAAGTTCCGTTTCAATAAGTTCTCCTTTGTCATTATCCCAGACTACCTTTGCCCGTCCTTTTATTAAAAACCATGTTTCCTGTTTTTTGTCGTGTCTTTGTAAAGAGAGACGTTTCCCCTCGTTGATATGAAGAACTTTTCCCATATAGGGAAGATTAGAAGGGGTCCAATGAATTTCGTAACCCCAGGGCTTTTCGACTCGCTGGACATAGGGATCATTTGAAAAGCTTTTAGGATCGAATGGGGTACTCATACGAGTAAATAGCATGATAAATAAATTTCATGTATAATGCAAGTTGATGGTTTTTAATAGAAAGATTGGACTTTTCCTACAGGCTTTTCGGGTTAATCAATGGATCAAAAATCTCGTTATTTTTACGGCCATAATCTTCTCGGGTGAGTTATTTAATCCAGTGGCTTTAGGTCAGTCTATCTACGCATTTGTAACATTCTGTCTTCTTTCATCGACTTCATACGTACTCAATGATATTATCGATTTTCCTTATGATCGTAAGCACCCGCTAAAAAAAGACCGCCCGATTGCATCCGGAAAGATTTCTATTCAAGCTGCGACATTCATTGTGTTTGTGATGAGTTTAATCTCGCTTATTATTGCGCTCTTTTTCTCGATTAAGTTTTTCTTTTTAGCATTGCTTTTCATACTTCTTCATTTTTTCTATTCCCTATATCTTAAAAAACACCCGGTTGTAGATATATTCTCAATCTCAATTTCATTCATGATACGGGCGTTTGCCGGTGAAGTTGCAACAGGATTTCATATTCCGGTTTGGCTCACTTTCACAATTTTTTTCAGCTCACTATTCATCGCGACCGTAAAACGGCATGCAGAGTTTGTGGTTCATGGGACAGAAACCCGAAGATCGCTTTCATTTTACAAAGAGCATCTTCTTGATTTTCTCACAACTACATTTGCAACCGCAACAATCATTGCGTACTCCTTTTACACATACTTTGAACAGGTTTCAATCGTCTCGCCCTTTTCCCGAATGTTTAGAAATCTCCTTCCTGCATTTGAAGCGCGGAAATGGCTTATGGTTACGATTCCGTTTGTCGTCTACGGAATTGCGCGATATGCGCAGCTGCTTTATGAAAGAGAAGAAGGCGAGCGCCCCGAAAATATTATCACAAAAGACCGGCCTCTTATCGTAAGTATCTTCCTCTGGGCTTTCACCGTAATCTTTCTCCTCTACATTTTGTAGCCTCCAAGCCCGTTTATCCAGTATAATTACTCTATGTTATTCCTCTATTTTAATATTAGCGAGAGGCCAATGACCCTTGTTACAAAGGGAGCCCATTATGCTGGTTTCTGTAGAGGAGAAGCAAAAATGTAAAAATTAAAAAATCTACTCGTTGAAACCAGCCGGAAAGAAGGCTGGTTTTTTTGTTGCCCAAATATGATAAACAATATAAAGTTAAAGATAATGAAAAACACGATTTGGCGCTATTACGCGTTCACTTTTCTTATAAGTCTGCATTTTTTCGCGGCAGTATTGGTTCCTTTTTATCTTCAATACGGCGGACTTTCAAAAACACAGATGTTTTTGATTCAATCGTGGTTTCTTATATGGATTTTTATACTGGAAATTCCGACAGGAGTGATTGCAGATTATCTCGGAAGAAAAACATCGTTGGTATTAGGAGCGTTTATCGTAACGCTTGCCGTCATAATTTACGGAGCAGGTATCCCCGGATTTGGGACGTTTCTTTTAGCGGAGTTTTTATTTGCTGTCTCAATTGCTTTAACTTCAGGGGCTGACGATGCATTTTTATACGACTCGTTAAAAGAAACAGGAAGAGAAAAAGAAAGTAAAAAAATCTTTGGGAGATCTCACGCATTTCAACTTTTCGGGTTTTTAGTAGCGGCACCAATAGGAGGAGTGATCGCCTCAACATACGGATTAAATTATCCGATTATGTTTTCAGCTGTCCCGTTTTTTCTGGCAACTTTGATTGCGCTAACATTAAAAGAACCGAAATATCATCGAGGCCCCTCAGAGAGTAGACGCTACTGGGATATTGCAAAAAAAGGCTTAAAGTTTTTCCTACAACATAAAACATTAAGATTAATCGCTCTTGATGCGATCATAGTATCGGCTTCTGCGTATTATGTTATATGGCTATATCAACCGTTATTACTAAGTCTCAATGTGCCGGTCGCTTATTTCGGTTGGTTTCATGCATTGTTTCTCGCAGTCGAGATCTTAGTTTCAATAAGTTTCGCGCGACTGGAGAAACTATTTAAGTCGTCAAAAAACTACTTAAGTTTTTGCGCACTTATTACATCGGCATCGTTTTTACTGGTGGCGTTATTCCAGAATGTCCCAACGATAATGTTCTTCCTGATTTTTGCAGGAGGATTTGGTTTATCAAGAATAGAACTCATGATTGTCTATATGAATAAATTAATCCGTTCTTCAGAACGGGCAACTATTTTATCATCAGTTTCGATGTTCCGAAGATTTACTATCGCATTACTAAATCCAATTGTGGGTATTTTATCTGATAAATCTTTGACACTGGCTTTGTTATTCGTCGGCATCTTACCGCTTCTGGTATTTTTCTTTTCTCCGGTTGAAAAATCAATGCTTGAAGATTGATGTGTATATCCGATTGATATTTTTGGGAAAAGGTACGATAATAGGAATCCGCGCTAAGCGCGGCTATACCCGAGCTGAGCTCGAGAGCAAATATTTTTATGAAGAAAAAAAAGCCCGAAAAAATATTATCTACTCCACGCACCGGTCAAAAGAACCAAGCCGTAACTTTTGCCATTGAACAAATCCAAAAACAGTTTGGACGCGGTTCAATCATGCGCTTGGGCGAAGGCCCGGTCGCCGAAGTCCCTGTCATAAAAACCGGCATCCTCCCTCTGGATGTCGCACTGGGAATCGGAGGAATTCCCAAAGGAAGAATCGCCGAGATCTATGGTCCTGAATCTTCGGGTAAAACCACGGTCTGTCTCTCAATTATTGCCGAAGCACAAAAAGCAGGAGGAGTAGCTGCTTTTATTGACGCAGAGCATGCACTCGATCCCGCATGGGCAAAAAAACTTGGAGTAAAGCTCGACGATCTTTTGGTTGCACAGCCAGATAACGGAGAACAGGCTCTTGAGATTACCGAGTCACTGGTTCGCTCAGGAGGAGTAGATCTTTTAGTTGTGGATTCTGTGGCAGCTCTTGTACCCCGATCGGAAATTGAAGGAGAGATGGGAGACGCGCAGATTGGTCTTCAGGCAAGACTCATGTCTCAAGCCCTTCGCAAACTCACCGGAATCGTCTCAAAATCCCAGACGACAATTATTTTCACCAATCAGATCCGTCTTAAAATTGGCATCATGTTTGGAAATCCGGAAACCACTTCCGGAGGAATGGCTCTCAAATTTTATGCTTCTGTCCGATGTGATGTGAGAAAAATAGAAACGCTTAAAAAAAATAATGAAGCATATGGAACACGGGTACGGGTAAAAGTGGTAAAAAACAAAATGGCTCCTCCTTTTCAGGAAGCGCAGTTTATCATAACCGGAGATGGTATCGATCGAGATGATGCGATAGTCGAATCAGCAATTCAAGCAGGAGTTGTCACCAAAGCCGGTTCATTCCTCCGACTGGGTGAAAAAATGATCGGGCAAGGGAAAGAACAGGTAAAGGAACTTCTTCAAAAAGACGACAAACTACGGGCTCAGATGCTTTCCGAGATTTCTAAAAAACTCAACGGAAAAAAATAATGACAGACACGCAGGAACTTCTTGAAAAGGCAAAAAATCTCGCATATTTTTATCTCAAATTCCGTCCACGTTCTGAACACGAAATCAGCGAATATCTTACGAAAAAAAAGAGACGGCACAAACTCACCGACGAAATAATAAAGAAAGCGATTGCTGAGCTTAAGGACGAAAAACTTATTGACGACGAAGCTTTTATTAAGTGGCATGTCGATCGACGTTCTCGTGCAAAACCCAAATCTCAGATGCTTCTTTCCAGGGAACTTATGAGATTCGGAATTCCGAAAGAAATGATAATCGAGCATTTTGAAAGCCAAGAATTAGACGAGGAGGCTCTTGCCCGCAAGGCACTTGCCCCCCGCTGGGCACGTATACTGAGGCTCCCAAAGGAAAAACGCTTCCAAAAGGCCGCCAGTTTCCTCCAAAGCAGAGGTTTTTTCTATGGAGTCATTAAAAACACTATTGCGGAAATGGAGAAAGAAGATTATAATTAGGAAGTTACGAAATTATTAATTATTAAAAGAAAGATTTAATTATTACCTTCATGTCAAAGCACGCAGTCGGATTTAAAAACTACGCTTTCAAAAGTAGAGAATAAACCCTCGCGCCTTTCATGGTGTAATGAAACTTTCTCCATAAAATTTTAAAAAAATGGCTACATCTCAAACTCAGCTTGATACCCAAAAAAAGAAACTAGAAGAAAAACAGGAAGAACTTATAGACAAGCTTTCCAAAGTTGCAAAACTTTCTCCAGCAGATGCAAAAAAATTGCTTCTAGAAGAATGGGAGCATAAACTTGCAGAAGATCTTGCAAAACGCATCAAAGCAAAAGAAGAGGAACTCAAATCCAAATCAGAAGAGATCGCAAAGGAAATGCTTGTTGACTCCATGAAACACGGAGCAACCGACTATGTTGCCGAATTTACTCTTTCCACGGTAAGTCTTCCGAACGACGATTACAAAGGGCGCATTATTGGAAAAGACGGAAGAAATATCCGCGCGTTCGAACTCGCGACCGGCGTCGATGTTGATTTAGAAGAAGAAGGAGTAATCCGTCTTTCATCATTTGACGCAGTGAAACGGGAGATTGCAAAGATATCTCTTGAGAGACTAATCCGTGACGGCAGAATTCAACCTGAAAGAATCGAAGAAATCGTTGCAAAGACAAAAAGCGAACTCGAAAAAACCATGTTTAAAGCAGGAGAAGAACTTGCTCACAAGGTTGATGTATACAATCTCCCACCTGAAGTTGTAGCGCTTCTTGGGAAATTCAAATACCGATATTCATACGGACAGAACCTTATCCTTCATACGCTTGAAGAAACAAAGATCGGTATTGCGCTCGCTCATGAACTTGGAGCTGATGTAAACGTCGTAAAACTCGGGTGCCTTTTGCATGACATTGGAAAAGTTGTGACAGATGGAGAAGGATCACACGTCGACCTCGGAGTAGAGCTTCTCAAAAAACACCGGTTTCCCGAAGCAGTTATCGGAGCCGTAGCCGCACATCATGAGGACATTCCGTTTCCTTCGGTTGAAGCAGTGATCGTGTATATCTCGGATGCAATCTCAGGCGGAAGACCCGGTGCACGCCACGAAGATTTTGAACAATATCTGAAGAGGATAAAAACAATAGAAGAAGCAGCGCGATCAAAAAAAGGAGTGAAGGAAGCGTACGCGCTTCAAGCAGGCCGCGAACTTCGCGTTATTGTTAAACCCGATGAGATTTCAGATGATGAGGCGACAATACTTGCTGAAAAGATAAAGGATGAACTTGAAGAAAAATTTGATGTCTTCCCCGGACAGATCAAGGTAACCATCATCCGAGAATTCCGCGCCGAATCCACCACCAAAATCTAACTGCTCATACTCTCCTACCGTTTCATCTATACTAATTAGATCATGAACAGAGAGTTGAAAGTTTTATACTCGGCCCAGTTTGTCAATGCACTGGCAGACTATCTCTTGATCCCAATCTTTGCGCTTTTGGTAATTCAAATCAGCACTAAAGTTCAGCTGGTAGGAGTATTGTTTGCAATACAGTATCTTACAAGTTCTGTCGTAAGTCTCTTCGTCATAAGAATGAAGGACCAATCACATCTTGACGAGTATCTACTTAAATTAAACTACTTCATTAAAGGTTTCGGCTGGCTTTTTCTTATTTTTTTCCAAACAGTACCAATGCTTATATTTGTTGAAATCCTTATAGGAATTGCATCCGGGATTGGTAGTCCTTCTTTCTCCTCTCTTATTTCAGAACACTTAGATAAAAACAAACATTTGGCAGAATGGGGAGATTCTATATTGATTCAAAATTTAGCGATCGGGTTGGGGAGCCTGCTTGCTGGATATATTTTGGCGAGCCACGGGTTTACCGCCATATTTATCGCAATGACCATATTTGAATTTGCATCTTTTTTTATCTGTCACTACGCCCTTCAAAAACGATATTCGCGTTGAATCCTCCAAACGCTCCAAACAAAATTTGCTATTTGATATAGATTGTTACAAAAAGATGTTTTAAATATGGATTGACAAGACGCGAAAAACTTACTATTCTTTTCGCGTTGGGTTGAGGAGGCTTGCCTTCCCGAAGCCCATGCAAGTTTTAGGCCGTTGATACAGTTAAAAATTGAAACCCCACTTCGCTCAGAATACAATCTGAGCTTCGAGGGGCGAAGGGAGGTGACAACAACAAAAACACTATGACCAAAGCAGATTTAGTCGCTCAGGTTGCGAAAAAAGCAGGACTCACTGCAAAAGCAGCCAAGGACGCAGTAAACACAATATTTTCTCAGATCTCTCAAGCATTGAAAAGAGGCGAGAAGGTAGTAGTAACTGGTTTTGGAACTTTCATGGTCCGACGAAGAGCAACCCGAAAAGGTCGCAATCCTCAAACCGGAGCAGAAATCCAAATCCCAGCAACAAAAACCCCTGGTTTTACAGCTGGAAAGTCTTTAAAAAGACTCGTCAAATAATCCGCCAGTTGGCGGAACGCCAAAACCAAACAACCCCGCATCAAACGAAAGGACGAAATCGTGCGGGGTTGTTTCAATTCATTGTATCAGAGCCTACGGTCAAGTATAATTGAAGCAATATGGTGAAAAAGATAGGTGTCCCGATTATATTGGGAATTTTTCTCCTCTTCATAGTTCCGGTTTTTTACCTTGTTGATTATTCCCAGCAGGTATCGCTTAATCAAGATAAAGTTGAGTACCAACTTCCCCATCCCGGTATTCTTCCCGATCATCCTCTCTATGTTTTTAAGGCAGCACGAGACAAGGTTTTAGAATTTTTTACCCGCGAAAATATTAAAAAAGCAGAGCTTTATCTGCTATTTTCCGACAAACGGGTCAAGATGGCTGAAGAGCTTGCATCAAAAGGTAAAAGCAATCTGGCAATCACCACCTTTTCTAAGGCTGAAAAATATTTCCTCAAGATTCCCGATCTCTTGCGTGACTCTAAGAAACAAGGAGTTGGACCAAGCGCCGAGCTTATCGACCACCTTAAAAAAAGTAATGAGAAACACGCCGAAGTACTCAGCGTGCTTTTAGAAACGCTTCCAGAGGGTGAACAAGAAGGGCTTTCCCAGATCAGAGAACTTAATCTTCAAGTCTCAAACGAGCTTTCGACTCTCAAGTAATCCAAAGATCACAGGTAACAAAAGAAGATTTTGTTGAAGAGTAATCCAGTAATGATCGACCATTCCTGTGGCAACTACCACGATCAGACAAAGTAGAAACGGAAAAGAACCCATGCGTTGTCTTGCCCTTTTCCAACTAAAGAAAACAAGCGTAGAAAACATGACTAATCCAAGCTCTAAAAAAAGCAACACGAAAATATTGTGAACCGGCTGCGGGGTAAGAATGAGAAGTGAAGAAACGGCTTTTTGGGAAACCAGATAATTTCCTAAACCTACGCCAAACAACAGATGATTTTTTGCAACATCAAGAGCGCTTTGGAAAAAAAACATGCGCTTGGTAAAAGAAAGTGGATCGGTACCCGCAGAGATAAAAACAAACGAAAGAACAAGCAATACCAACGCCCGTGAAAAAAAACAAAGTTTACAGGAAAAGTCTCCCTTCCTAATAAGATACACGCCGTTTATCACTAAAAACAATGAGATAGCTACTTTTGAAAAAGAAAGAAAAATAAGCAGAGTCGCAAGTGTGAGAATGGCGTTCATTACAATTTTGTATTGGGAGGTTTTTTTAAGAGTAAGAACAAAAGTGTAGACAAGCAAATAAAATCCTGCCATTGAGTTTGGGTGAGAAAATGTTCCATAGGGTCTCAAAAGTTCGATTCCGTCTAAAGAAGCTTTTGCGATATCCGGAAGAGATAGGTTGATCGCTCGTTCACCAAAAAAGTAAAAAACTCCCTGCAGGGAGTGCTTATTTATAAACTGAAAAACAGAAAGAACCGCTTCAAAAGAGATTCCGATTCCAAGCGCGGTCAGGACAAGGGACGTTGACGGCCTTCTCTCCTTAAATAAAAAGAAGATAAAAAAGACCTCAAGAATTTTAAGTTCCCGGTACAACGCAACTTCAACGACTTGAGCAAACACCAGAGAATGGATAAGGAGCGCTAGTGCACTGATCCAAACAAAGCGCTGTTTTAAGAACCGGTTAAATAAGGAAAAATGTGAAGCTATCAGTCCGAAACAAAGAAGATCGGTGAAATACAAAGTTGGCGCAAGATGATCTATGCGTAAGCCGGAGATATAGGAGAACGGAAGAAAAAAATGTTTTCCCAGTTGCGTGGGAAGAAAAAGAAGAAATAAAAAGACGAAAGCGTTCTTAAAAAAGTCCGAGCTGGCTTTCTTGTTTTCCAACCTCTTCTTTTTCTTCATGTTTTGAAAAAAGTAAAACTTTTCCGAAAACGCCGTCATACCCCGGATCTACGGACACGGTGCGTTCCCGTACTTTCCGTATTCCTTCGGCAAGTTTTGCACTGTCTTTTTTTTCGATCTCATCATACGATTTCTTCATAAGAATATCAAACTCGGATCCGATATTTTCAATTGCCGCGTCATACGCACGCAGCGCTCTTGTCGGTGAATGGTCATGCACCTCAAGAAATATTTCAAGCAGAGGAACCAGTGAGACAAATGGCACACGTTTTTTTTCTTTGTCATAGACAAATGTCGTACCCGAGGAATTTTTCAAAAATACCAGGTCTTGTGCATGGAAAACCTTATGTGACAGATCACGCACCCTGTTTTCCACTCCGATGGTAAGATTTTTATGACAGACAGGACAAACTGCTCCTTTTTTGTCGACCTCGTCAGGCGAATATCGGATGTCGCAGTTGCGGTGGCCGTTCCAATGGTACTTTCCTTCTTCGGGGAAAAACTCAATCGTGTAGCCGATTTTTAGCTTGCCGTCAGACCTTCTTTTTATTGCATCCATAATATCCTTGTAAGTGTATTCAAGATTCTGACTATCGGATTCGGAATCTTTATTTGTGACAAATACTGTTGCCTCGCGTCCGAGCTTCGGACCGGAGTGTGCATCAGAAAAGGAGACTATGGACCGATTATCCAGTTCCTTAATCTGCCAGTTCATGATCGGATCAGAAGAAAGTCCTGTTTCTACGGCATAGATATATTTGGCATAATCCCCAAAACATTCTTCGATAGAATCAAATCCGGACATCGAACCAAACAAAGAAAACCACGGTGTCCACGCGTGAGCAGGTATAAGAAGAAAATTCTCATCTATGGATAGCGCGATCTCAAGCAGATTACGTGAAGAGGTCCCGACGATCGGCCTACCGTCTGACATAAGTTTCGCCCCCATGGAGAGAATTTTTTTATTGAACTTTTCAACAGAGGAAAGATTGGGCGCAAAAAAAAGATTGTGAACACGCCGGGTGACGCCACCTTGAGAGTAGATGCTGCTAATCTCAGTAGAGAGAATAAAAGAGACATCGTCGATACCGTCGACAGAGTAAATACCGGCTTGAGTCTCCTTGAGCTGTGCAGAAAGCTCGCGGAACCATATCGGATGAGTCCAGTCGGAAGTTGATGCCAGATGTATGCCTTTTTTCTTAGCCCAACTACCAATCTCCAAAAGGTCCATCTTCTGAGAGACAGCTCTTGAATATCTGGAATGAAGATGGAGGTCGGCGATAATTTGCATGAGGCAATTGTAGCAGAAAAGCAGTTGAGCCTACATTTACGAAACACATAATAGTCGTCATTCTGGCTTGCCCAGAATCAAGTTATATAGATCTTTTAAAGTAGGATTGAGTAATGCTATCATCCTTAGCTTGTTAACTCTGTTCATATCTTTAATTTGCTTCTCTCTAATGATAGCTGACTCTATAGTTTCACAGATTTCAAAATACACGAGCTTATGTAATCGATATTTAGAAGTGAATCCTTTTTTAGTATTATTTTTATGTTCGTAAACCCTCTTTACTAAATTACTAGTTACTCCTGTATAGAGAGTAGGTCTACTATTTGCCATAACATAAACAAAACCTTGTTTCATATTTAAAAGTCATTCTGGCTTGCCCAGAATCGATTCTGGATGCGCCGCGCTTACCAGAATGACGACTAACAGACAAAAATACAACAGTTTATAAACAACGTTCCAAGTTCCATGCTCTACGTTTCACGATTTCCTATTGAAAATAGGAAAGGAACGAATTATGATCAATAGATCGAAATGAAACCCTCCTACGCATAAAGCTCTGGAGGGCGAAGGGGGTGATACTTTATGCCAGAAGCAACAATAAATCTTACCGCAGTTTTGGTAGCAGCAGTCTCAAGCATGGTTGTAGGCTTTTTATGGCACTCACAATTATTGTTTGGGAAACAATGGATGGAGTTGGTCGGGATGAGCAAAGGACATATGGAAGATGCGAAAGCAAGCATGGGTAAAACCTATGGACTGAGTTTCTTAGGAAGTTTGGTTATGGCGTATGTTCTTGCCCATATCATAAGCTACACCAATGCGACTACATGGCAGAGCGGGATACAGGGCGGATTTTGGATGTGGTTGGGATTCGTAGCAACCACCGGAGCCAATGAATATATCTATGCCGTAAAACCAAAACCTTGGACTCTTTATTTCATCAATCAAGGAAATATACTCGTGACCTTAATGGTTATGGGAGCAATTCTTGCCAGATGGGTCTAAATTCCCAAGTTTTCGTGCTGGTTCAACTATAGGATACTATAATAGGCTTTTGTAACAGTCCACTACTTCAAAGGGCGTAAAAAGCCCTGTCTAAATGAGTTGAACAAAGATCACTGTTTTATACCTGTTGGAGTGGTTGTTTGGGGTGTTTTTTGAGCTTCTTTCAGCTGCATCAGTCCTTCAGAGACCATTTTATTTAACTCCAATGTTCTCCGATATAATAGGACTTCTCCCAAGGCAAGAAGTATAAAAACCAGAATTACGATCAGCTTGAGCTTTTTATGATGTTTATGTTCCAAAAAATATCACCTCTACTATCATCTTAAAAAAAGAATAACAGTATGTCAAAGCTAAAGAGCGGATATGAGCTCGGGGAGTTTTTCAAAGGAGTCGGTAAACGCGTCAGCGCCCTCGAGTTCCTTTGGAAAGGCAACCATTTTCATTCCTGCAGCTTTCGCCGCTTTCACATCTGATGCTGCATCTCCGACATATACTATTTCATCAGGTTTCACACCAAGCTTTTCCGCAGCAAGTAACAAGGGTTCAGGATCCGGCTTGTGTTTGGCCGTGTCTTCGTAAGTCACGCTTACCTTGAAATAATCCCTTAAATCAGCAAGCTTTGGCACTTCAAAGGCGTATCCTCTAATCCGACTTGTTACTATCCCCAGCAGATACTTCTCGCTCAGCTTTTTAATCGTAACATCTGAACGTTTAGGCATGGTTACAAGACCGACGTTATATGGAATCTCCCGACTTGCCCCCAGATCCCAAATTCGTTTAACCTCTTCTTCAGATTGCGATCTCGTAAGGATCTTAATTACATCAAGTAGACTTTTAGAGAAGAGCGGAATATATTCTTTTCGGGTAGGTGCGTTATAACCGGCACGTGGCATAAGATCTTGGAAATACAGAAGGTTTGCCTCAAAAGAATCGATCAGAACTCCGTCAATATCAAAAATCACCGCTTTTATCACACAGATTATTATACTGAAAAATCCAGATTGAGGGAGACTTTATAGATTGTTATAATAGGCCACATGGGAAAAGAAGGATCGCAAGAAGACAGGAGGAGCTTTGTTAGAAAACATAAGATAACCACTGGAATTTTGCTTGCAGGTGCATGGAGAGCTGCGCGATGGTGGAAAAATGAATTGAAGAAACTTCCATATCAGGGACCTGACAACAGAACATATAATTCTTCATCCGACAACCCTGACAAATTTGAACACGAGAGAGCGAGACCCCGGAGTGTTTCTGATGGCGCTCCATCACACGAAGAAATCGCAGAAGAGAGAGTGACTATTCCTGATGATGATTTGAGCGGGTTGAGCGATTCGGCTAGTCTTTTTGGACCGGACGGATTAAAAGGGATCATGAAAGACCATCCAAAATCTTCCGGATAAGTTAGCCTCTCAAGCGATACGGGAAACTACGGCGGTCGCGGAGAGTTAACCGCAATGTTTCTTTTAACTGCGCTCGCCCTACATTACTTTTCAGATACGTTGTACGCGCTTTTGCATCTTCTAAGTTAGTGAAATATTCATAGTGCACAAGTTTAAATGGGATGCGCATTTTTGTTGAGGAGACCATACCGCGTGAATGTTCCCGAATACGGGTCCACAAATCGTTTGCAACGAAGTCTGTATAAAAATCATAATCGCGTAAAGAAAGCAGAGTATATACGTAGTACTTTTTGTTGTAAGCATCATTCGGCCTTCGCACATCAAGATTATATACTGCACGCACTGACTATATGTCTAAAGATCATAAGTCCTAACGAGTCTTGGCGTCAGGAATAGGCTTAGTATTTTTCCCTTTTGCCCAGGGGTGACGGTGTAAGAGGTCATCAAATACCCCACATGAGAGATCGATCTGACAGAGGAATTTATTACGACAATAATAGTAATAATACCCGGAGGGAGATATAGATGCCGCCGCATATTCTTTGCGAATTGCTTTTTGCTGCTTTTCAGAATATTCGCAACAGCTGCTTCCTTTTTTATCACACCCTTTATCGCGATATTGGATAGATTTATTTCCACCGGAGCGCCACTCATTTTGTATTGCTGTTGCAGTGTATTTGCCTACAAGTTTTGATCCTTCTTGTGTGAAGTGGATGCAGTCAGGACCTATACCTGGAGCAAAGGTCGTTCGTACAGTTACAGTACGGTCATTTACTGTAAGCGTATTTGTGTACACATCTCCGGGACTTATAAAACTACTCCAGTCAATCATATGAAGTTGTGGTTCAAGAACAGGTAGTTGATTTCTCACCCATAGTCGAAATTCATCCAAGCCGTTTTGGTAAGGATCGTTTGGGTTACATGCCCATTGTATTTTAGGAGGGACGACCCAATAAGTGACAATGTTTCTTTTTTCAATTTCCTCGATCAGCTGAAGAATTCCTTGTTGTGAAAGTTGGTGCCAACGGGTTGATCCCCGCGTCACTCCGATTATGGTATTGTTTCCTGCAAACTCTCCAACCAAAATATCAGGCTTAAAGTCATCCAGCATCCTCGGGAGAGTTTTTTGCCAATTGATTCCGACAGCGCTTCCGAGGGCAGCGCCGCTGCCACTTCCTTGTGGGATTAGAGCTCGTACACAATATCCCATTTCTTTTAACGCAATTTCAGTAAGCTGTGCAGTAATAGGCATTAGGGAATCGCCGATGAACAAAACCTTTTTACACACATTACGTTCACTTGCCTTTGAGGAGGATGTTTTCCTATCTGAAATAGAGCGCGAAGTGAGTACGAGACCTAACAGTAAGACAAAAAATAAAACAAGGAAGACCGGATTTACTAAAAAACCTTTTTTGGTTCGTTTTGCCACAATAACCTAATGGTATAAAAAAATACAGTCACTTGTCAATAAAAGAAGCGTATATGTTTATGCGACTTTTTGATTTTGGGGACGCAGATCTCTTACTTGTTTTCCAGCCTTCCACATCTC
>Ga0156005_110_pt1 | contig 9147 bp, 8 predicted proteins | sample RifCSPlowO2_02_FD_107659 | JGI IMG/M metagenome (GOLD analysis project Ga0156005, IMG submission 107659) | Candidatus Roizmanbacteria bacterium RIFCSPLOWO2_02_FULL_40_13
ACTTTTGAGAAAGGAGTTTTTGACGAATAATTATGGCAAGAGAAAGAGAACAAAATACAGCACGAGCCGTTCGTTTCTACCAACCCATAGAAGGTTGGTTTAAACAGCCTACTCCCGATCTACGTTTTTATGCAGAAACTATGTCAAAAATTGCGCAAGGAATGTTAGTACCTGCAGTACATTATTTACTCGATGAAACAAAAAACAAGCCGTTGGATAGAGTTTTCGCTGAGAATCCTGGGTCTAAGGAGACAGTAGAAATCTTCGCTAGAATTTCAAACGAGCCATTTTTTGGGATTACACCTGAAATAAAGGAAGCGATTGCTTTACTACAGTTGCGAGGGATTTTAGTACCCGATGAACAGGAAGAGGAGCAGATTCCGGAAGAAGAGATAGAACATACACTTAGGTTATATAAAAGAGAGACAGAAAGCTTTCCAGAGGGCAGAATATGTGCGCAAATAGATCATAAAATGTGGCGTTTTATCACGCCACTGAAAGCCCGCGCAATAAGCGCCTTAGCGAAAGGACCCATGACAAGAGATGAATATAGCACAGGACTTTTCGGTAAACCCTATGACGAGCTTACTTTTAATGAGAAGAGAAAATTTAACTCAATAAACGGAGATTTAAGAGCTGGATTTCATTTAGTATTACCTGATTTTAGATCTCGCGAGAAAGATGAGTGGGGACCGGAAAAAGGAGTAATGGTGGAAATTGCACCCGGTACATTTGATGAATAACTATGGCAGGAGAAATACCCTTAAGAAACAGAGTTGATGCGTATCTTATCAACGAAAACCATATCAAGAAAATTGAAAAACCCAAAGAACACGTTGGCCAACTTTCTTTTCCCGGAACAGTTGAATGGATAGAGTTCCGAAGTCTTATGTTCCTTCTTGCCCAGAGCTTAATTCGACCTGTAAGGCATGTCCTTGATCATTACGAAGGAATCTTGCCAGAACAACTACTCAAACGTCATCCGGAAATTGTAGATGCTTTTGGAATACTTGCGCGGATGACAGAATATTCACATCTTCTCTTGTTTGACGCGGAGAAAATGAAAGAACCTTTAGAAGAATTACAGCAGAAAGGATTGGTAGAAAGAGCAAAGACAATTAGGAAACAAGCAGATAGAATGCCTAATCTTGGAAGAGGGGTGGCAGGTCGTGCTTTCGTCAATAAAGAAAGTCCTCAAAATCATGACCTCCATCTGTACAGAAAGCCCTCAAAAGCCCATCCAGAAGGAGCGTACAAAGTGAACTTTGATGGCAAAGTGTATAGTATAACTCCTTCGGGAGCGCGGATAATTAGAGCTCTTAGTGGGGGACCACTAGAAGGGCCAGAGTATCTATCGAAAGCGCTAGGAGAGGATGTTGTCGACCGGAATATGAGAGGCTTTGTCAATTTAGGCAGGACAGAGCAATCACTAGCTCGGAGATTTGGTTTGAAGTTTCCCCGCAATCAGATTAACTCACGAAGGATGACATATGAATTGCCTAAAAACTATACGGTTACCATAGAACCTGGAATTTTTCCTAACACACAGCAAACTCTTTTTTAAACTTCCTGGTATCTTCTTTTGTTACACTAAAGGGTATGGTTTCAGAAAATAAACTCGAAGTTCTTAAAAAAGATTCTCTTCAGATTATTTTTTCCTACTCACCGACCGGATTTGGACACCTTCGCGTAATGGATGCACTTCAACATGGATTGCCAATTGGAGCAACTTCAGAAACCTTTGGCGCAGAAGACACATCGCTTGGTTCACTCTATCGGTTAATAAGTATTTATCCCCCACTCAGAATATTATACGAACGGCTTCAGGGAGGTTGGATAGAGAAGCCCTTTACAGCTTTCTATCGGTGGATGATTCGCACACGTCCGTTTATTCTTTATCTCAAACTTAAAACCTTAATCAATAAAAAAAAGAAAAGCGTCACAGAAATTCTTTTTATTGCGACTCACTTTGCACTGGCACATAAACTGGGCGCTATTAAAGAAGAACTTGAAAAAGAAACAGGGGTAAAGACAACGTTAGTAGTGGTAGTAACCGATGATAGTCCTCAACAGATCTGGTATGTACCGGAGGCAGATCTTATTACTGTTCCCAGTGAATATACGAGAACAAATCTTCTGTGGTATGCCAAAAAAGCAAAGTTAAAAGAAACACTGATTAAAGTAAATCCCTATCCGGTAAGCCCTGATTTTAGTAAAGATCTCTCTAATGAGCGCTATCAATTTCGACTCCGACAAGTTGACCCAGCCGGTTATGATCGTGCACAGATCGCGCTCCCGATTTCAGGAGCTGCTGTCGGAACTGCGCACGCATTGCAGTTCATTAAAACACTTCAGGATATCTCGGAGCGCTTTGAGTTTCATGTTATCTGTAAAGAGGCTCCCTATACGCTTTTTTTTCTTCACACGATTTCAGGAATGCCTTACGTTGATCTCCACTCGTCCTACATCGACAGGAGAATCGTAGATCTGTACGAAGAAGCGTATGAAAAAGAAACAATCGCATTTGAGATCACCAAACCGAGCGAGCAGGCCTTTAAAGCTTTGTTAAATCCAACTCAAATCGGCGGATCAATTCTTCTTTTTACAAAACCGGTGGGGAGGCAGGAATATGATAATTTAAACTTTCTCGAAAGACATTTTCTAATTCCCCAGGAAAGCGATAGGCGCTATTTATATGAAAAAGCAGAAAAAAAAGAAAGTCTTGAGGATGATGAGCGCGGAAAGAAACTTCTCGCAGAGTCTGTCCGATGGAGAGGCTTGATACTTCCGTATAAAGCTAACAATGCTGCGGAGTTTGTTCTCTGGGCATTTAAACAAGGTCTTTTTAAGCAAATGATGACCTGTTGTGTAGTGCCGAGTCCTAATGACCCTGAAAGAAGAGAACTTGACCCGCATGGAGTCGAAAAATTTTGGAATCTTGTCGCCGATGTTTTAGAATCTAAGTCTCGATAGCATTTAGCATAGAGCATCTGGCATATAGGAAAAGTTTCGTCTGCCCTAAATACTCAATGCTAAATTCTAAATACTAAGAGTTATCGTGTTGGCTTTATTTTTGGAGACGGCGTTATTATTATTCCTTCGGTAGCTTTTTTTACCCAGAGCTTTACTCCATTCCACTGGTCTTCGCCTTCCTCAGGGATGAGAACGAACTGTCCGTCTGACGAACGTGAACTTTTCAGCCACTCATTATCCGTTAAAACAAGGTTTGTAATCTTATACTCGTTGGCGTGAATGTTTTCACCAAGAAACTTATTTAACTGTACCGCAGGCATATCTGTTTTAATATACTCTTCAAGTTCATCAAGAAGAGGGATAATTTTTGGAACAAAGCCAATAGTTAAGACCTTATCTTTCGTTGCTTCTATAACTTTTTGTTGACGTCGCGCTCTCCCAAAATCCCCCCCATCCTCAGGAGAATTCCGCGAACGGGCATATTTGAGCGCTGTTTCCCCACTCATATGAGCAAGTCCTTTTGCAAAGCTAATCTTTTCGTATCGGCAGGGAAATGCATTCTGCGGTTCATCCGTGATGTCCGTAAAAAACTTTTTAAGATTCGGCTCTTTCTTAAAAAGCTCATCACGCTCAGCCTCAAGGGTAGATTCGGTATCTCCCAGATACTTTTCCACTTTAGTAAACTGCTCGTCTTTTCCGCACAGATCTTTTTCTTTTCCTTCGATCGGATATCTCTCGTCAGTGAAAGATTTATCTACATTGACATCAATTCCACCAAGAATATCCATTGCCCGCGTAAACCCGTAAAAATCTATCGCAACAAAATAGTCAATTGGCAAGCCGGCGATATTTTCTATTGTTTTATTGACAAGATTTTTACCTACTACGTCAGGAAACGGCTCTCCCAAAAGTTCGAGTTCGTAAAGAGTATTGATTTTTACATGGAATGGGTCGCCTGATTTTGTCGGAACCGCGACCCATATATCACGAGGAAGTGAGACGAGAACCACGGATTTTTTCTTTAAGTCGACGTGAGCGACGATCATAGTATCGGTAAGAAATGTGCCTTCATGCGTGCCACCGGCATATCCAAGAAGAAGAATGTTATATGAAGATTTTTCAACGGAAGGTTTTTTTTCGACAGAGTTTTTAGGGTTATAAATCTTGCCGTAAAAAATTCCAAGACGTACTAAAAAAAATACAACCGCCGCAAGGACGATTGCAAATAAGACAATCACTACGTTTTTCATCTTCATGAGAATATAATACTAAAGTAAAAAAGTCATTTTGAAAAGAGCAATTTTTTACTTGACATCGCAAAAATCGAGGAGTACTATTTCAATATTCATGAAAAGTAAAGACGGTGGAAGTGGCAGTAATGGTGGCGGATTTGCACCGATCGTAATAGTAGCCATTGTCGCAGTAGTTGCAATCGGTGGCTATTTTGCTCTTCAAAAAAGTGGCAAGGCTCCTTCTCTTTCACTTCCTGCAATGGTTGCCCTCAACGATAAGTGTAAATACAACGATCCGGATCTCTGCAAATACTTCAATAGGACTCTCTCGGGAGATTACTTTAAAGGATCCATGACCATGAAAGGAATTGCAAAAGACAAGTCCGGAAAAGTGCTTAGTGAGACTTTGGTCGAGTCAGAAGGAGAGAATAGTCATGTACTCGTTTCGCTTGATGGAAAAGAAATGACAAATACGATTACCATCGGGAAAACCGTTTACGTCAAAGATCAATCCGACGGAAAGTGGTGGAAACAAACCCCGGAAGATGAGGAAAAGCCGGAGACCGAGAAAATGGAAAGAAGTTTCGACCCAAAGGAGCTTGCAAAGGAATTTAAAGAAGAAGCCGACAAGACTACCTTTAAAAAGATTGGAAAAGAAGCCTGTGGAGATATGACCTGTTTTAAATATCAGATGATTAATCCAGCCTTTGCTGATGTTACCGAGTATTTATATTTTGATGATAGAGAATATATCCTGAGAAAAATGGTTACGGTAGCAAAAGACGGAATGATCAGTGAATCGACATTTGAATTTGGAAAGGCTTCTATCAAAGAACCGTCGCCGACAAAGGACGTCCCAGAAGGTCAAAATATCTACATGATGAGCCTACCAGGTGGCGGAATGATGAATAGTGGACAGAAGAATGGTCCTCAAGGCGGTCCTTCACAAGAAGACGTTGAAAAAATGATGAAGGAATTTCAAGATAAATATCAAGCCCCTGATACTTCAGCAGATCAATAAGCTCTCTCACGAATCATTGTTGACAAAAATAAAAAAGAGGATTACTGTGATACTAGTGTCACATGAGCGCCCTTGAAGTCGAAAGTTTTCGACCGGTTCTGACTCCTGAGAGAAATCTCCAATCAACTCCATATCTTTTTTGGTTTTCAGGTGCAGGATGCACTATGGATACGGGTCTTCAATTGCGAAATCAACTAGAGGCCGATGACGCTTTTGGACAAGGAAATATGAGATTTATCCCTTCAATAATCTCAGTGGAAAAACCTGATAGGGCAAAATACGATGACATTGCACGCCATATGATTCAACTTTCAAAACAAGGCAGAAGAATCATTTCGGTAGTCCACTCCTTTGGTTTGGTCGAACAAGCGGCGGTATTTCAAAAAATAAGAGAAATAGACCCGGATTTTTTCGAACAAGATTTTACTGAACGATTTGATGCCGTTGTGATTAGCGGGGTTGGGTTACATGATGGATTCAGTCCTCATAAACACATCGCGACTGGATTGAAAGGTGTCATGGCTTCGTTTCCGCTTGGTTTTGCAACTCCTGGCCAAGGCCTGGATTCTCTGGCAGTTGCGCATCATTCTGAACTCGAAGATGAAGTTATCGCAGAAAAGCTACGGAAGTTTTTCCATCCAGCGGTTTCTCATCATGATGATCGATTTGACGTCTTACATTCACCTCATGACGAAATAGATCTCGATGAGAAGGTCCAAAAAGCAATCAAAACGATTGATGGGAGGATTATGCACGATTTTGACCACAAAGAAAGAGACAGATTAGTAGAGGATCTACAGGAAAGAGCCCGAGCAACAAAAAGATATGTTCTTGAACGTTATTCAGGAAAAAAAGGATCACGTCTTTTTATGGTTCCTGTAGAGTCTGCGGTGAAACTAGGAAAATCTTTACTGGGACTACAAGCTCTAGGATATATGGAGTTAGTGCGTTTGCTTCCATCTTTTGTACAACAACATCCGAGGGAAACTCTTCAGCAATTGGAGCAACAGGGAGCACAGATTTGGTTTATTCATCTCGAATACGATTCATTTTACGATAGTGAAGACATCGTACAATTAAATTCTCATTTTGAAAGAGGAAGGGTTTTAGAAGTAGAGCTCGACAATCATCATTCGATAGTCGCAAATCCAACACGAATAAAAGGCCATCTACAGGAAATTATTCATGCAGACGCTGCTATAGCCGCTTAAGAGTCTTTAGGAGTTTTTCTACTTCTCGGTCATTGATACGATGATGTGGTCCTCGGTGGGAAAGAAGCGCTCCTGAAAAGGTCTTGGGGATATGCATGAGCTCGTGAATCAAGGTTTTTACCTGATCTTTTTCTGAAAGCTTGTCAAACTTCTTTGCATTTACTTCAATAATATAGTTTGGTTCAAGGCCTGCGACCTCTTTAAATAGTTTCGCCATTCCCCAGATACGTGCAAATGCTCTGGTTTTTGCATCAAAACTTCTAATACAGTGAACATTGCGCTTTTTTATGTGGAAAAAATCAAGCTGCGCGATAAGAAGGTCAATTATTTTCTTAACATCCGGCGCCTTTTGATATTTCATTTAATAATCCTAATATGTTACCATGTTTATCATGAAGAAGCTTTTATCATCCTTCTTTCTTGCGCTATTCTTTTTTCTCACCATAGTCCACGGAACTTTTGCCGAAACAATCAATGATTTTTATGTCGTGATGAAGATCGGGAAGGACGGAACCGTCGATGTAATCGAAAATATACGATATGACTTTGGATATGCAGAGCGGCACGGTATTTTCCGAAATATCCCCTACGTTAAAACAAATAAAGATGGAAAAAGATACAAGCTCAAGATAGACGTGACCTCGGTGGTAGATGAAAAAGGAAATAGTTACAACTTCAAGACAAGTACTGATGTTTCAGACAAAGAAATTGAAGTAAAAATTGGTGATCCAAATGTATACGTAACAGGAAAACATAATTATGTAATCAATTACAAAGTGTACGGAGCGCTTACATATTTTTCCGATCATGACGAGCTTTACTGGAATGTAACTGGTGATGAATGGACCGTCCCTATTGAAAAAGCAGGAGCGCAACTGGTTCTTCCTCAAGCAGTTCAAGAAAATAATCTTCAAAAACAATGTTTTACCGGACCCTCCGGAAGTACAGAGTCTGCCTGTGGGACTAATGTGGAGGAGGAGAGTGTTGTATATAGAACCGACAGGTCGCTCTATGGCGGAGAAGGGTTTACGGTAGTTGTAGGATTTCCAAAGGGCATGGTGGACGTTCTTGAACCACAGCCATACGTGGAATTTCAAGATACTTGGTACGGAAAAATAATAATATTTTTGATTGTTTTCGGAATAGGATTGATAATCTTTCTCTGGTATATTTTTTATCCAATCTGGATCATGATAAAGTGGTATCGCCACGGACGTGATCCAAAAGTCCCGATGGGTGAAACACGGGCATGGTATGACCCTCCAAAGACACGTGGAGGACGTTCGCTTACCCCGGCTGAATCAGGAGCTCTGGTGGATGAGGTGGTGGATCTAAGAGACATATCGGCAACAATAGTGGATCTGGCGCGAAGAGGTTATCTGAAAATCGAAGAAAAGAAAAAGAATGATTTTTACTTTCACAGAACTACGAAAAATGAAGGGGCATCGCTTTTGCCGTTTGAAAGCAGCTTACTCAATGGAATTTTCGGATCAGACACCAGTATTCGGGTAAAGGATGAAAAACTTTATAGTGAAATAGAACAGGCGAAAAAAGACGTGTATGCGCTGCTTGTCGAAGAAGGGTTTTTCCCCAAAGACCCGAGTAAGATCAGAAATTTTTATATCGGGATAGGTGTGGCGGGACTCATGACGATGAACATTCCTCTCGCAGTAGTGGCCTTTACTTTTGGGATATCAACGCCTGCTAAAACTCCATTTGGCGCACAGGCGGCAGCGGTCGCACGATCGCTTAAGAACTTTCTTTCCTCACAAGAGCGACAGCTAAAATTTCAGGCAAGTAAACAGCTGATGTTTGAAAGACTTTTACCGTTTGCAGTCGCTTTCGGAGTGGAAAACATCTGGGCCGAGAGATTTAAAGATCTGCATCTAAAGAAACCGGATTGGTACAGCAGTTACGATTCTTCGGGTTTCCGGACAACTACCTTTACTCATAGTCTCAACTCTTCATTTAAAAATTTGTCGTATGCGGCAACTCCAACCAGTAGTTCCTCAGGCTTTTCTTCCGGATCTTCCGGCGGTTCCTCAGGTGGCGGTGGAGGTGGCGGTGGAGGTGGAAGCTGGTAAACATCAGCATTCAGCATAGAGCATGTAGCATTTAGGGGCTTTTTCCTATATGCTAAATACTAAACTCTAAATGCTAATTTAGCTTGGTATAATAGGATATGTCAAAGGAAGCACCCGTCGGAAAAACTCCACACGATCTCGTAAAAGCCGAATTTAAGCGCGACGGGCTCGCAGCCGTTGATCGAGTTTCAGAGCTTTTTGAGATCGTAGATCCCGAGGAAAACATTGGGAAATTAAAGCTTCTTACTCAAAACAAAAAGAAAATCATACCGGTTATTATTGGTTCTCACCAAAGCATATCGGATGGAATCGGGTATTCGGAGATTACCAAACAGTTTGATGGTATGATCTTTAGAATGCCACTCTCAGATTCTATCTCCGGTGGAGAACAAGGAGCAGACCTTGCTGAACTTTTTGGAAATGCCGGAGAAGGTTTGACTCAAAGAGGGATAGAACCAGTGGAAGTAAGAACCGAAGGGGATGTTTTAAGAAGAGAAATGGATGAAAAATTAAACCTTGAAGCCATGGCCAAACTAACTTCTTTAGCACGTCAAGGAATGGGTTTGTTGGTATGGCCGGAAGGCAGTGTGGAAGGTGGAAGAAAAGCAAAAGCAGGAGCTGAGCAT
>Ga0156005_109_pt1 | contig 6177 bp, 7 predicted proteins | sample RifCSPlowO2_02_FD_107659 | JGI IMG/M metagenome (GOLD analysis project Ga0156005, IMG submission 107659) | Candidatus Roizmanbacteria bacterium RIFCSPLOWO2_02_FULL_40_13
CCTTGACACGGAACATAATCATAAACCCGATAATTATCAGAAAAAGAACCAGAAGAATATAGGAGAGATCGCGGAAAATTTTCCAAAGATCTTGAATAGGCCTGAGGGATGCAAACCCTACTCCTTCTGCGGCAAACGTTTTAGGGACAAATCCGGCATTTTGTAACCCTGAATATGCCCAATATGCTCCGGATGCAGGAGGATTTTTGTAAGGAAGCACCATCAGATTAACAGCCTGTCCAAATAAACTATGGTTAAAATTTTTATCAGCATCCGCAGGATTATTTGTGCAGGTCTCTCCTATAAGACCGCACATTAAGGCTCGATAACCTAGTACAAGGATTTTTCCTTCTTTAGTTTTATTTAACTCGCGGTCATTAATAGGGCCATAAATATTGGCATTTATAGAAGTTGTCGCGTTGAGATTTATCCGGCCTGAATCTTTAGAAAAAAAATATGAAAAAAGAGTGAGCACTGAAATGAGAACGACTCCTACAAGTAAGACTTTTTTCGCCCTGTCAAAGAAGCTGCCTAAAAAAGCTTTCATCTAATTTATTGTAGTGAATTCATACGGAGCTTGTCAATGAACGATCGTTGCATTTTATGGAGTACCTCCTGGGCCAATATAACGGACGATCTGAAAACCAGGGCGTGTTTTCATCCAATTTCCCGACTCTGATCGTACCCCTCTTCCCGCGGCATTAAAAATCTGTAGATTATTGCCATTTAGACTTTCAAAAATTGCAATATGACCGCGGTTTCCTACTCCATTTGGTCCACCCATAATTACCAAATCACCGGGTCTTGCTTCGCCAAGACTTATTTTTTTATAACGCGCGTCACCATAATAGGTGCCGGAAAACGCCTGCATATCCTGCCCAAATGCCTTAAACATTGCAACATTTACAAGGCCACTACAGTCCAAATTGCGAAATGAAGGATTTCCGGCTTCATATCCCTGAACCCAAGCAGAAGGTGGATGTCCAAAGGTAGCTCCCGGACCCCGATTTTTATACGGGAGACCATTATATGCCCTTGCGGCACAGAGTATTTTTGCATTTCCCTGTGCATTACTGCAGTCCGGTCCCTTACCTGAAGGAGATCTCTGACTTTTTCCCATGTTGTTAATATTATTGGTCATGGTAGTCATCAGATATATATTTTTGTCCTGATCTGTTTTTCCGGTCGGCGCAGGAACCGTACTCGTGTCATCGTCCTTCACTTCATTTTCTGCAGCAAAAATCGCATCGCGGGGAGCTTGATCTGTCAGGACGAATAAACCTGGGACTTTACTTCTGATTCCGGTAAGGTTATTTTCCTCCATGAATTTATTTAGAGCTTCTGTGGCGTTTGAAGTTTTCTCCTGGATGAAACATTGATTAAGAAAAACAGAGCAGGCAATAGCAAAATCCTCGGTCTCGATATCTCCTATTTCTTGGAAAGCTGCAAGCGTCTCCTGTTCGTCATCAGAAAGCCCATTTGTACGATTGGGATTAAAATCTTGCGAGATTTTTTTAGAACCGGGATCAAAGCCTTGAGTTGGGATGGGAGTTACAGAGGCTGTAGAAGGATTTTCATTCCGTTTGGTAAAACTCGTGATAAAGAGAGTAAAGGCTACAAGGACGACCAAAACAGCAACCGCTCCGATAATAAGTTTATTCATGGATTTGTTTGATTTTTCAGATATTCGTCTTCGGCTTGTTTCATCTGATTATATACAGGATCTGTCCCTGTCACAAACAGGTCCCGGTAAACGTTTCTAATATCAAGCAGATTACTTTCCTTTAAATACTCATCAAACTTTGTAGAAGCGTCTTGTGATTTAAGCGAGATAAAGTATTGGTCAAGCATTTTCGAATAACCGATATCGAACTCTTGAGAATAGTATGGGATGTTTTGATCAAAACGTTGGAGTCTCACGAGTTGATCTGACGAATACTTTCGCGTCTTCTGCGGAAGTGAAGACAACTGATCTTCAGAAAGGGGAGGGATTGCTTCACCTTCAAAGCCGCCAGGATTGAAATCCGATCTGGTTGGAATTATCGTGGGAGCGGTTGAAGTATTTGATTTGCCTGCTCTAAATGTACTTCCGATAAGAACTGCAAAAAAAAGAACAAGTACGAGTCCCACCCCTATCATAGCGGTATATTTATATCCGAAAAGATTTTTCATACTTTAATAACTATTATAGCGCTCTAAGAACATTGCAAACAAACGCTGAGTGTCGGCACCAAGCCGGCCGGTATCATACTGTCTACAGCCTGCAGCGTAGCAGACATACGCCCGTTTTATCTGCTCCGGACCCCAGTTGCCTCCGGTTGCGCCACTGTTAAGGAGAAACAGCTCTGCTGCAGCATAGACGCTGTCACGGATGTTTTGAATATTAGGGCGGTGCGTATATCCACCAAGCCGATTCACAGATGATCCGTACCGTGCAAATGTTCCCGGCACAAACTGCATTGGTCCAAATGCCGGATAGCCTCCGCGGTTTCTGTAACAAAAATGACTCGGTGGAAGCCCTGCACCCGGAGCAGAGTAGGAGGCTATTTCTTGTGGTGGCGCTCCTAAAAGACGGCCACACTCAATACTCATAATGGCCTTAAGCATTTTAGGAGGAGTTCCCACCTTTCCACCCGCTTCATTAAATATCTCATCTATTGCAGTCGGATTCGCTATTGCTCCAGCCAGGTCGGTTTTTTTCCCAAGATTTTGAAGCGCGACTGTCAGCTCGGTTAGTAATAAAATGTTTTTTTCCTGATCTGTCTTTCCTTTAGGGGCCGCAGATTCTGTAGATTCTTCTGACTGATCTAGCTCTGATTTTATGAAATCATTTTCAGCCTTTAAAATTGCAGCCGCTACAGAAGTATTAGTAGTTACAAACAGATAATCAAAGTCATTCTTGAGGTCGAGCATATTATTCTCGCTTAGAAACTCCTCAAGCTCCTGATCTGCGTCAGGATTCTTCTTTTGTATAAAATATTGACCAAGCGCATCCGAATAGCCGATATCTAAGGAGTCCGAACTAAAAGGAAGTTTTTTGTTAAACGCGTCCACCTGCTCCAACTCGTCAGACGAAAACGTTTTATTTATTTTTTCAACAACTTGTTGACTGGCAGAAAAGTCTTTTTGACCCGAACTCTCAAACTGTTGTGTAGGAATCGGTGTAACCGATACTCCTTGTCCTTGTTGATTACGACCTCCAAGAAAACTGGTAAAAAGAACGGATATGAAAATAAGGAGAATAAGAAAAACAAGCGCCCCAACAATAACTTTATTCATGATTTTGCATTGACAATAGAGGCAAATTAAGCGAAAATTACCTTACACCTGTTTTTTTGATTGTATAAAAAAACAGCCCCGCAAGTCAACCTAAAGATATGGCAAAGAAAAATTTTACTCCGCTTAATACGACGCCTGGGAAACAAAAAAAGTTCAATGCGTTTCTTATAATCATTGCGACAGTTACGATAGCAATTCTTGCCGTGGTACTTTTTCTAGTAATTCAACAAAAACAACAAAATCAAAATCAAAAAGTTCCATATCCGACCGTTCCTTCTCAACAACCGCCAACAGAAAGTCCCTCTCCAACGTCGTCGCCGACTCCGACCGCGATTCCGGTTTCCACAGACAGCGCCTCGGTGAGCGTAGCGCCTTCGAAACCGCCTGAGTCGCAATCTCCAACGCCATGATAGATCAGAACTTCCAGTTCATACTTTTTCTTGTTCAGCTTGGTCTTGTCTATTTTATTTCACAGGCGACAATCAGGGAATTTTTTGCAGGACTACGAAGGTTTATAAAAAATGATCATACTGTCGCGCTCATCGTTTCTTTTATTTATTTTCCGGGAACGATCATTCATGAAGTCTCCCACCTTCTTACGGCGCTTTTACTTATGTTAAAAGTCCATGAAATAAAAATCTTTCCAACAATCGGTGAAAAAGAAATCAGATTAGGAAGAGTGCTTTACGAGCGAAAAGATCCAATACGGGGGATATTAGTCGGAGTGGCACCACTTTTCGTAGGACTTCTTGTCTTTTTCTTATTAGCCTACTTCAAACTATTTCCTTCAGAAAACATTTTTCTCAATGTTCTTATCGGATACTTAGTTTTTACCATTTCCTCCAGTATGTTTTCTTCAAAACAGGATCTTGTAGATCTCCTATATCTTATTCCGTTTTTCATCATCATTGCCGGAATGATTTATGTTTTCAACGTCAAAATCGAATTTGCCATACAGAATAAGGAAGCACTGGCAAAACTCGCCTCAGCTTTCTCAAAAATAAACTTTTTTCTTTTCATATCACTCGTAATAAACGTGCTTTGTATTTTTTTCTTAAAAATATTACAATCTCTTGGTAGGAAATGAACACCATCATTGCACAGTCTTTAAAAATAAAAGGACAAACCCTCAAAGGACCTTTGGATTCGGGAATAAACAACCTGGGTGACGTCATCAACAGGACTCTTTTGGTAGTTATTCCCCTTGGAGCGATCGCCCTTTTTTTCGTCATGGTCTCAGGCGGCTATGATTTTCTTCTTTCCAGAGGGGATCCTGAAAAAGTAAAAAGAGGAAAAGCTAAACTCACGACAGGGCTTGTAGGATTCATACTACTCGTCGTTTCTTATCTTGCGGTAAAGATTGTTTCTCAAATTTTTGGAATCGGAAAAGACATTTTTCAATAAGATGTAGGACGATGACACTCAAGAAGATATCTCTTACGAACTTCCGGAACTTTCGCGAAAAGGCAGTTTCCTTTAATCCCGAACTTACCATAATCATCGGTGAAAACGCAAAAGGAAAAACCAACCTACTTGAAGCAGTGCATTTTATCGTAAACGGAGTAGGATTCAGAGAATCTAAAGAAGTAGAGCTTTTATACTTTGACAGTAATGAACACGCAACTGTTGAGGCGGAGTTCGAGGAAGAAGGTGCAAAAAAGACTTTTAGGACGGTCCTTGTTAAGAAAAATCAGGATGAAGCGGCGCGGGTAGAGAAAAGCTTTTTTGTAGGACGTACGAAAAAAAGACAGTTTCAATACCGTCAGGAACTTTTGAGCGCCGTACTTTTCACTCCTCAACAGATTGAAATTCTGACCGGATCTCCGGATAAGAGACGTGAATATTTTAATAAACTAATCTCTCTTTATGATTACGAATATAAAAAGAGACTGGACAATTATGAAAAAGCTTTGCGAAGAAGAAATAAAGTACTTGAAAAATATATCGACAGGAAACAAGTAGAAAAGGAACTTACGTTTTGGGACGACTATCTCGAAGGAGAAGCGTCATACGTTACAACAAAAAGACAGGAATATCTAAAATTTCTTAACGACAATCCAAAGATCGATTCGAAGTCTTTTCATATAGAATACCAAAAAAATGAATTCAGTAAAAAAAGAATACAAGAAGTGCGGGAAATTGAGCTCAATGCACGGCGTACGGTAATCGGTCCACAAAAAGACGAATTCCAGATTTCGCTACAAGGAAGCCGTGATAAAAATGTCCACCGGTTTGGATCAAGAAGCGAGCAGCGCCTTACTATTTTGTGGCTCAAATTATGCGAGGTGTTATATTGTACGCAAAATACAGGAAAAGAGCCAATTTTGCTTTTTGATGATATTTTTTCAGAGCTTGACGTAAAAAACAGAAAACTAATTTTCGCACTGATTAAAAGTCATCAGACCGTTCTTACTACGACAGAAGAGGAAATTCTTCCTATTGCAAAGGTCCAAAAATCAATAATCCGAATCTGAACTTTCTTCTCATTTGATACAATAGATATACTTCAGGAGAGGTGCCAGAGTGGTTGAATGGGCTGGTTTCGAAAACCAGTATGGCGGCAACGTCATCGGGGGTTCAAATCCCTCCCTCTCCGCATTACTTTAGATTGTCAGGACGACCCGTTCTCTATACTTACACTCCTTTATGGGGCTTGCTAAACAATCTTGGATTCAGCATATTCTGATTCAACATCCTGGAGAGCTCTAAATAGAGAGACTATAGCTCGCATTTTTGCCTTTAACTACTCCTGAGAAATAAAACGCACTGGAGAAAATGATTTAAGAAGTTATTTAATCTTAAGAACTCTTCTTCGAAGAATGAATTTGGTCTGTATTGCTCCTAAGATGTGCTGGCGTTCTTGTGCGGTTCCCGCCTGAAGGACATGGAGAAGATATG
>Ga0156005_105_pt2 | contig 4715 bp, 5 predicted proteins | sample RifCSPlowO2_02_FD_107659 | JGI IMG/M metagenome (GOLD analysis project Ga0156005, IMG submission 107659) | Candidatus Roizmanbacteria bacterium RIFCSPLOWO2_02_FULL_40_13
TCTTTGTTATTAGAATTTGCTGCGAGAACTGGAACATGTTAGAACTTATTTTACAACTCCATAAGCATTTTCTATAGATCTTATTATCACCGTTGAGTTGTAAAATAGCCAAAAAACTATTCCGCCAATTACGCCTGTGATTAAAGAAATTCCATTTCCTATTACGAAATTATTAGCTCTAATTCTTGTTGGTCCTGCTTCTTTTGAATCGCTCCACTCGCCGAGGGCTTTAAAAGTGAGCCACACAGCTATTAATCCAAATTGGTTAAAAACTATTGCAGAAGTATAAGTAATTCCTTCAAGTACTCCGATGTATTTGGGAGCCCACTTAAACGGTTCTCTGATTCTATTGTCTAGTGGCGCTGGAATTTTTTCATAATCTTTACCTCTACCTAGTTGTTTTGCAATTTTCTCCGACTCTTCATAACTTAATTTTGTTTTAACCCAAACCCGCCTCATTATTTCATTTGTAAATATGAATCTCAAAGATCCATACGCACCGTAACTTAATAAGAGCGAGGTAATTAGTAAACTCTGGGAGCTCTTATAAAGAAATTTAAAAACGAAGGTTAATAGCAGAAAACCAAGCAAAAGAATAAGTGCTAAACAATATTGGTGCCACCATGGATCTTTATCTCTCATAATTTGGCTGCCCAGCAGGGATTCGAACCCCGATTAGCGGATTCAGAGTCCGCTGTCCTACCATTAGACGACCGGGCAATTATTAAATTCTTCTTTTTAAGTATGCTCTTCCAAAACCAGATTTCAATTGTTTTTCTCTGGAAATTGCTTTTTTCTTATTAGTACATGCTTCGTAATATATTAGTTGGACAGGAAGTCTATTCCTTGTCGCTTCAACTGCTCCATTGTCGTGCTCTACTATTCGTTTATTTAAGTCGAGTGTCCAACCGACATATAATTTCTTATCCTTCAAGCTTTTTAAAACATATGTGTAAAACATAGACGACCGCCCGCCTGCAACGTTATGCGTAGCATTGCGGGCAGGGGCAAATTAACCTATTTTAGCACAAGAATCGAGGCTACTCTTTTGTGAGGGTGTTTCGGACGCTGAAGAAACGGTGAGTGCCCTTTATTTCGAAGAATTTTTTGTCTTTTGATCCAAGTTTTTCAAAGAGCAATTTTCCGTCTTCAAAAGGTACTATCCGGTCTGCTTTTGCATGAAACTGGCGAATCTTTGCTTTTGTTTTTCCTGCAAGTAATCCATTATTGAGAAGGTTAAAGGTGAAGAGACAAAATCCATAGTGATCCCGATTGCAGATCTTCATAAGGCTATAAAACACGTTTACCAAAACTACTTTTTTCAGATTGGGATACTTTACTGCGGCGTATATTGCCGGTACGCCGCCCATTGAATGCCCGATGACGGTAACATCCCGCTGCTTATATCCTTTTTCAAAAAGATCTTTCATCACCACATCAACTATTTCATAAATTTTTTTCGTATTCGGGTTTCCCTCGGATCCTGCATAGCCAGAGTATGCCGGAGATACCACGGTCCCAAACTCTCGCAGTCTGGTCAGGACATTCATTAGTCTTCCGACTGATGCATGCAGATATAAAATAATGTTTTTCCTGTGTTTGTTTGGGATAGTAACAATCTCTATTTTTTCACCTGATTTGTTTTTCAAATAAGTTTTTTGGTGTTTTATATGAAGTTTAATATTGCTTTTGTCGATTTCGAAGATGCGACCCGGCGCAATGATTCGAATATAAATCGAGATTCCAAGCCAGGTCAAAAAGAATAAAGCGAGACAAGATGTAATAACCCAAAACCACATAATTGTACGTCCGTTTGCTTAATTTGTAGATTTTTTTGTATTATTTTACGATTAAGTTAAGAATTTTTCCTTCCACATAAATAGGCTCTGCCTTCTTTCCTGATAAATGTTTTTGAACAGCTTCAAGTTCAAGTGCTTTTGCTACGACCGTGTCTTTTTTGATTTCATTTGATGGTAAAGTTAACACTGCTCTTAACTTTCCATTTACTTGCACCGGAATATTTACGCTTTCTTTTTGTAATGCTTTTATATCAACAGCTGGCCATTTTTGCTGGTGAACCGAATATTTTTCCCCGATAATTTTCCATAGTTCTTCGGTCATATGAGGTCCGTAAGAAGCTAGTAAAATTAACAATGTTCTATATTCGTTTTGCGAAACTTCTTTTTGAGTATATAGATAATTAACCCATTCCATCATGGCAGAAATCGCGGTATTAAAACGTAAATTTTTTGTATCATCTCCTACTTTTGCGACGGTCATACCCATCCAACTTTCTCCTTCTTTTTCCAGTTTCTTTGCGGAAGATAATCTTGTCTGGAGAGCCCAAACACGCTGAAAAAATCTATATACTCCGATGATCGACTGCTCGCGGAAATCCCCTCCCTGATCAAACGGTCCGATAAACATAAGATATGTCCGTAATGTATCCGCGCCATATTCACCAATAAATTTATCCGGGTTAACGACGTTGCCTTTGCTTTTGCTCATCTTTGCACCTTCCGAGATAATCAGACCATGTGCTCGGAATTGAGTATAGGGTTCTTCGAAATGAGAATATAATCCAATATCTTTAAAAACCATACTTAAGAAACGCGAATATAATAGATGCAATACGGAGTGTTCTGCTCCTCCGATATACATATTAACCGGAAGCCACTTTTTAACTCTATCCTTTTTCCAAGGTTGTGTTTGATCTTCCGTGGAAGTGTATCGGAAAAAGTACCATGCGCTGTCTAAAAACGTATCGGAAACATCGGTCTCCCGTCTGGCTTTTCCTTTACATTTCGGACATGCAACTTCATAAAATTCTTTAATGCTTGCGAGAGGAGATTGTCCTGTCCCAGTTGGTCTGAAATTTTTAACATACGGAAGCTCTACTGGTAGATCTTTTTCAGGGACAGGAACGGTACCACATTTTTCACAATAGATAATTGGAATAGGTGGACTCCAATAACGCTGCCTTGAGATAAGCCAATCCCGCAAGTGATAGTTTACTTTCTTTTCCCCTTTTGGCTTAGCTTTGAACGAAGTTTTTTCAATTGGCAGTTTAAATTTCTCTGCAAATTCTTTATCGCGCTCATCAGCATCCGGTACTGCCATTATTGCTCCGGTGCCGTATCCGACTAAGACATAATCTGCAATCCAGACAGGTATCTTTTTTTTAGTCACCGGATTTACGACATATGAACCTGTAAAAACTCCGGTTTTTTCGCGTCCTTCTACAATTCTTTCCTGATCTGATCTGCTTTTTGCTTTTTCAACATAATCTTTAACTTTCTTGTCGTATTCTTTTGTCGTAAATTTCCCAACTAATTCATGTTCCGGTGCAAGCACGATAAAGGTTGCTCCATCAGTAGTATCCGATCTTGTGGTAAAGACCTTAATGTTGTCAAAATTTATGATCATTCCTTCGCTTTTTCCGATCCAGTTTCTTTGAGCGATCTTTACTTTTTCAGACCAATCCAGCTTGTCCAGATTAGCTAAAAGTCTTTCCGCATAATCGGTGATTTTAAAAAACCACTGCTCTAGCTGTTTTTTTTCAACAGCTGATCCGCAACGTTCACATTTTCCGGCAATCACTTGTTCGTCGGCGAGCACTGTCTTGCAGGACGGACACCAATTCACATCAGCTTTCTTTTTATACGCCAGTCCATGTTTGTACATCTGTAAGAAAATCCATTGGGTCCATTTGTAGTAATCGGGTTTATATGTCTCAACGGTGCGAGTCCAATCAAATGCGTTTCCAATCGACTCAAGCTGTGCGTAAAAACGCTTCTCCGTCTCCTTGGAAAGCTCCATTGGATGCTTGTTGATTTTTAACGCGTAGTTTTCGCTGTGAATTCCAAATCCATCCAGACCCATCGGCTCAAAGACGTCGTACCCTTGCAATCGCATAAAGCGCGCATAAATATCTGCACCGGTAAACGCATACATATTGCCCACATGAAGACCCTCGGCAGAGGGATAGGGAAACATCATCAGGGCGTAATAAGGATTCTTTGCCTTATCTAAATCCGGAGAAAATAATTTGTCTTTTTTCCATTTCTCCTGCCATTTTTTTTCAATTTCTTTGGGAATATACTTGTTCATTGGTATTTTATTATACAAAACCCCGCCTAAATGGCAGGGCTTATGTATATTAAAAGTTTTTTACAACTTTTTAGAAACGGTCTCCTCCGCCGTTTCCTCCATCTTCTCTCGGACGAGGCGGACGTGCTTCAGAAACAATAAGCTTACGACCTTTATAATCACTTCCGTTTAAAGCGTCGGTTGCCTTTTTCGCATCCTCCTCATTCTCCATTTCGACGAATCCGAAGCCTTTCGACCTTCCGGAATCATGATATCGGACGACACTTGCTGAAGCGACTGCTCCTTGTGCAGAAAACAGTTCCTTCAAGTCTTCGTCGGATACTTCGTAAAGAAGATTTCCTACGTATAATTTTTTACTCACTGAAAAAACTCACCCCCTCTCATTAAAAATATGAATTTAGCTGCATGAATTGAAAACGAAGTTCTGTAATCTTTTAGCAGAAATAATAAACTAATTTCATTATACAGGCGCTTTTGAGGTTGTCAATAGATGAATTAGATTATCGCAACAGGCTTAAAAGAATTGCTTGCACAAGTTTTACTGTCTGCGCCGCACCTTTTTTCTCAGGATTCACCTCAACTAAATCAACGCAAACCAACTGCTC
>Ga0156005_106_pt2 | contig 2763 bp, 4 predicted proteins | sample RifCSPlowO2_02_FD_107659 | JGI IMG/M metagenome (GOLD analysis project Ga0156005, IMG submission 107659) | Candidatus Roizmanbacteria bacterium RIFCSPLOWO2_02_FULL_40_13
CCACCAGACTCAGTGATGATTATTTTATCATTTCGATATCTCATTCTCTACCTAGGATCGCTCTGCTACAATAAAAGACATGCCGTCCACGAAGAGGAAAAAGGAAGAAAAAAACACAGAGTATCTCGGTACGAAACTGATCGTCGTCGGTATCATCTTAGCACTCCTCGTCCTTACCGCGTTTGCCATGGAAAACAGAAAGAATAATCCTTCGCCAAAAAAAGAGGAGCCGGTAAAAGAAGAGGTTTTGGGAGGAGAGACCGGCAATCCCATCTCAGATGTCACGGCAATCGGCCAAGAGACCGAAAAACTGGCGGTTAATCTCACGGAAAACGCGCAAAAAACTGCAGAAGAAGTCTTGGGATCTGTGTCCCAGACCGCTGCGAGTTTTGTCGTTGAGAATGCCGGCAACAGTCTTCTTGAACAAATACAGAAACTGCCGGAAAAGCAACAATCGGAGCTGAAACAGCAAATCTGCAAATAAATCATAGAGCGTGCAACATGAAGCATGAAACATTTCAAGTTCTACGTTCTAAGTTCCACAAAGAATTGAATCTAATTCTTTTTTCTGCTATTCTTTTTGCTCTATGCAAATCAAATACCTCGGTCACGCCTCGTTTTTTATAAAGACAAAAGACGCGAGAGTCGTCACCGACCCCTATGATCCTTCAATCGGTATGAAGTTTCCAAAGACAGAGGGAGATATCGTCACCGTCTCCCACTCTCATCCCGATCACTCAAAAGCAAATCAAGTGCAAGGAGACCCTTTACTCATTGACTGGCCGGGCGAATATGAAAAAAACGGCGTTCGGGTTTTCGGATATAAAAGCTATCACGACAAAAAAAAGGGGGAAGAACGTGGAGAAAATATTCTATTCAAAATCGAGTCAGAGGGAATCTCGGTCCTTCACTGTGGCGACATGGGCGTCCTTCCCGATGACAAACTCAAAGATGAGATTGGCGAAGTCGACATTCTCCTTGTACCGGTTGGCGGTTTTTATACGATTGATGCTGGAGAGGCAATCGAGCTTATCAAACAGATCGAGCCGGCAATCGTGATCCCCATGCACTACAATCACCCGAAACTTGACCAAAAAGTTTTTAAAAATCTGACGACCTTGGATGAGTTTGTAAAGAAGTTTGACGGGCCAAAAGCAGAGCCTGCGGACCAACTTACGGTGAAAAAAGAGGACCTTGCAGAAGAACCCCATCTTGTCGTACTGAATATTTCATAATTGGCACGCCTTCCACGCGAATCGTTTTACAAATTTTGGGAAAGAGTGTAATATTGTTACCCCTGTCATTATAAAAAATTATGTCGAAAAAAACTGACGCTTTAAAAGTCCCGCCGCATGATATTCAGGCAGAAAAATCTGTCTTGGGCGCTATCCTAATCGACCCTGCCGCAGTACATCTCGTCATTGAGAAACTCCGACCGGAATACTTTTATCTGCCCGAGCATGCGCAAATCTTCTCATCCATGCTCCTTCTTTTTGAAAAACAACAGCCAATCGATCTGGTCACTCTTCAAAATGCTTTGAAAAAAGAAGGAACGCTCAAAAATGTCGGTGGTACGGCATATCTTTCCGATCTTATCAACACGGTTCCAACCTCTGCATACCTTGAACATTACGGAAATATCGTAAAAGATAACTGGACCAAACGCCGGCTTATCGATATGTCATCACGGATGGTGGAAAAGTCTTTTGACGATAAGGGTGACATACGAACACTTCTTGATTCCGCAGAAATAGATATTTTTTCCCTATCGCAAGAGCATCAGCATAGCGACTTCATCGAATTAAAAGAAGTACTTGCCGAATCCTTTGAAAGACTTGAGGAATTTATAAAAAGAGGCGTCCATATGCGGGGAGTAGCAACCGGCTTTAAAGATCTTGATAATAAATTGTCAGGTCTTCAGGACTCTAATCTCATCGTCCTCGCGGCTCGACCAGGACTCGGTAAAACCTCGTTTGTACTAAACATTGCCCTTCACGCTGCTTTGAAGGATAAGATGCCGGTTGGATTTTTCTCGCTTGAGATGAGTAAGGAAGAGCTCGTCGATCGTCTTTTGGTCTCACAAGCAGATATTGATGCGTGGAGATTAAAAACCGGGCGTCTTTCTGATGAGGATTATAAGAGTTTGACTGAGGCGATGGGAGATCTTGCTGAAGCCCCGATCTTTATCGATGATACTCCAGGTCTCTCGATTTTGGAGATGCGGACAAAAGCGAGAAAATTAAAGATGGAAAAAAACCTGAAACTTCTTATTGTGGATTATCTACAACTTGCGGATTCTGGTCGGAGATTTGAATCCCGCGTGCAGGAGGTCTCATTTGTCTCGCAAGGGTTAAAGAACCTAGCACGTGAGCTCAAGATTCCGGTAATCGCTGTATCTCAGTTGTCACGAGCTGTAGAACAACGAGGAAGTAAAAAGCCGCAACTTGCGGATCTTCGTGAATCGGGAGCTATCGAGCAAGATGCTGATGTTGTCGCGTTTCTCTATCTTGAAGATGAGAGTGAAGACCTGATGGATCAGTCCAAAAGACTGGTGAAGCTCTATATCGCCAAGCACCGTAATGGTCCGACCGGCGAGATTGATCTGATCTTTAAAGGAGATCGCGTCAAGTTCTACTCCGTCGAAAAATCTGAGTAATTTAGCGCGCTCCCTTTGATACTTTCCTAAAAGCGGCCAGTTGTTTGCCTACGGCAGGGTCATCGCAGATCATTCTTCCCCATGAAGCAAGAATTGTTGCTGTTAGA